>Ga0056128_1006431_pt1 | contig 14828 bp, 6 predicted proteins | sample WorMetLIZISLAND2_FD_71113 | JGI IMG/M metagenome (GOLD analysis project Ga0056128, IMG submission 71113) | Marine gutless worms symbiont microbial communities from Max Planck institute for Marine Microbiology, Germany - Olavius geniculatus... ...
TATATATAGCAAACAAACAAGTGCGACACAAGACAGTAGGCTACTATCACTAAGTAAGTAGCAGATGGTGACATACAACTTAAACACAATTGCGCCAATAATCATACAATGGTGACCAAGCGGCGGAAAACACGCCAGTCTCGGTCTACGGATTAAAAAGTACGGACGGCAGTCTTTATTTTGACAGGAAGGAAGGCGGACATGGAGGCGGCGCGCCACGTCACGGTGCTATGGACGAATAGGGACTGCAGCAGCGAGAATGCTAATAGGCTCACGTGCTCATATCGACCGCGGGAGACATCGAGCCAACCAATCTGACCGTGACGCTCGTCAAAGTGTTTATGACTGACAATGACACTGATGCAGGCCCACTCGTTAAGGACTATCGTCGTGTGTGGTTTTAAAAAAGTCGACGGGAAAGCAGCAGGTTTAATTATCTCACAGACAGCTACCATTTTCAAACAACAACATCAACATTAAACGTACCAATAACTTACATTATAAATTTTTACATTGCACGTGTAGAAAAATACTCTAAAATTCACTTATACAGTGCGTGTGCCTGCGTAAAAAAACTGCACTTCAGAATGCAATCAGGTAATAAATCGCATCAACAAAACAATGTAAAATGAAAATAATGCATTTTCCTACAAAAAGAAAACTTCCCAACAGGATAAAATTCAGGGGAGTAGGCACAGTTTGTTCCATTATACGGCACCCACACCCACTACAAGTCTATTGCATAGGAGTCGTTACTTTGCTGCTGCTGCTGCTGATCACGTTGTTGTTATTGACGGTTTAGCTCAAGTGCGCGCGGCGGTGTGACGTCACTCTGCACGTGATCGAATCGTCAACAAAAACTGACAGCAGCGGCAGCAGCAGCAGCAGGTTGACAGCAAAGTGACAGGGAGTACCATTAAACGGCCTCACTCTAAATCCCTAAAGCGTGGTTTACGTCCAACGCAACGCACGCAACGTACGCAGTAAACGCAACTAATACCCCGTTTACACGATCAAAGCTGGCTCGACGAGCTGCTATATGTTAGCTGGACGAGCCAGCTCGATGTTTGCTCGACGTTTGCTCGACGTTCGTTCGATACCTGGTCGATGTTTGCTCGATCGTGTAAACGGGGTATAACGCAACGACCGCTTTTATCCTTGCGTTTTGGCCGTTGAGTCAGCTGTGTTTGTTGCGTACTTTTTTGCGTTCGCTGCTTACGTTGCGTGCGTTGCGTTGGACGAAAGCCACGCTTAACACACAACTAGCATAAAACTGATTGACGGATTGACTGAGGGCTAAATCGTTTTGCTGCGTAATGTACGTAGGCCTACTGTAATGCAGAGTTCGGTAATGCCATTGTTAGTTGTCTGTCCGTCCGTGTGACTGCTCGTCTGTCCGTCTGTAACGCTGCTGTATCACGGCTGTATAGATTGAGTTGTTTGGAAAGTGATAACGCACGAATAATCAGCTTATATATAGGTCTTCGTTCATTGCAGCCACGGCATCGGCGACCTAGTCACTAATTTCACTTCGTGCAATTTATCTGAATTTAGAGAGTTTCTGTTATTTGCTGCTGCAACTGTATTAAATACAGTATTGCAGGCCGGTATACAGTATACTAAATTTTCTTTTTAAAGTACAGTGTATTACAGCAATAACATTTGTTAACAAACGATGTACTTACTTTTGGTACCTTGTGCTTTTTATTCAATAGTTTCTTAACGCTATGCGTCTTATAGGGTGTTCACACGATCCAGCAAACGTCCAGCATTAGCACGTGTGTTTTGAATACATTTGCTGGAAGTTTGCTGAACGTTTGCTGGATCGTGTAAACACCCCATTGTGCCTTATTGTTACCAGTAGTTTTTTCCGTATTAACAAACACAATAATATTACACAATTATGCCTGGTTCGTTTTAATCCGGCATATAGACTTCTGTCGTATTTGCAAATAATTTTATAATCGTCGTGAAGAACAAAAAAAGTAAAATCAAACCATCGCAAGCTGTAAGCTTGAGCAAACAATACATTTGTTTGCTGAAATCCAAGCTGATTTATAAGTACATTTGCTCTTCGCTAGAGACTTGTGAGATGCAACACGACGTGATGTCATAAGCTAACATGCGTTGGTACTATAGTCGCCAACAGAAATTCTTTTCATGCTGTCAGAACTATACAAGAGATGGACAGATGTTTTGTCCCATGAGTGTGCAGTCGACATCTTTAGTGTTCCCGTCATTCTGTTGCAACTCAGTTATATGCGGCGTCTTGAGTTAAGAAAAATGGGGGTAACAAGTTGCATTTTTTCGACGAATTGCTGCAAATTCCTGATAAAATAGATTAAGCTACAGCTGCTAAAAGTTACAATTTCGCCCACTGCATTTATTCAAAACGGTCGATTTTCAGCCACAAATTATGTACTTCGAAAAAAATTGTCGACAGGTTAAAATTTATGGAGTAGCAGTAGACCCTGCTCCGACACCATGGTTGGCACCCTTCCTCCGCCATCAGCTGACAGTCATTCAGTCAAACTGTTTTATTCGCCAGGTGGCATTAGGCCTAAAGTCTCGACGGGGATTTGAGCTCGCCCAGCCCTTCCAGCTATTTTTGTCATTATGTACTCAGCTCCCGTTATATTAAAGATACGGTTGTGTTGTCGGCCAAGTCGTAAGTCGGTTTGTACGAGCTCTCATTTACATAAGCGAGCGAACTAGCTAGGCCTATACAAGCTGGCCCAAAATAAACCGCATCGTTAGAGAAAATCTCAGAAAAATGTTGGTCAAAACCATTTTCAAATTTGGTAATTGACTTATACGTTAGTTGCACCCTCAGCCAAAATAGGGATATTGCTACACCATTTCTCCGTAGCGTTTGACAATAAGATAACATTTTGTGTAATAGTGGATTTTCAGCTATTCGCTGTATGGAAAATAAAATCTGTTGAATCGCAATTATTAGTCTTCGACCAACGCGCAAACAACACTATTATGTATTTGCACTGTATTTACCAGTACTTAGACCAAAGCTCTTTCCACACGGTCGGCTCGTACGCGTGTAGTGCGTACCTGAACATGAGTCATTTGACGAAAACGTGACTGATTTTACGCAAGGGAGTCAAGCTGACCTGCGTGTAACAAAGTCATGAGTAGCAGGAACACCAATAGAACGGCTTGGCGACACAGCATCACCCAGTAGCACGCAACCTCGGTCAGTGGTGTCATTGTGACGTCATCCGTTACCACGGCAACGCAACAGCAGCAGCAGCAGCAGAAACTCTGAACGATCCGTCATCTACAACGCCCAGCAACATATCTATGATATACATGTGATTACAACTACCGTACAGGATAGTGCAAAAAGTAAAACATTTCATTCTTAGGCGGAATCGCTCTAGCGCAAACGATTCCGTTTATTTCTGCACATTTCTGCGTAACGTGGTCTGTTCGTCTGTTTGTCGTCTGTCTGTCTGTCACATTCCCTGCTTAAACCGTTCGAAGAATTAAGATGTCATTAGGCAGATATGCACTCGCAGTGGCGTAGCCAAGGGGAGGAGAGGCAGGGGGCCCAGCCCTTCTCCCTAATCCTCCAGACAAAACATTAGCATACGTATAAAATGCACGAAATTTGCCAATTTGGTCAGTTTATTTTTGGAAAAATAATTAATATTGTTGCCACCCGATCTCATCTTTTAACGCTAAAATGCACCAAATTTGGTTTTGGCTGGGGCTCCGCCCCCGGACCTCGCCAGGGAGCTCTCAGCGCTCCCCCGGACCCACTAGCTGGATTTTAGGGGGTCCTACTTCTAAGGAAAGGAGGAGGAAAATAGGGAAAGATAGAAGAAGAAAAAGAAAAGGTAAAAGGGGGAAAGGGCAGGGAGGGCAAAAACAAAAAGGGAAAGCAAGGAGAGGGAGGGAGACGAAACCCCCCCCCAATTGAAATTTCTGGCTACGCCACTGTACACTCGTGGGGTATCAAATTGCACACTGCGTTAGATCGCGGTCCTTGGCTCCCAAAAGAAAAGGGAGATTTAAAGATCAAACCCCGCAGCCAAAACACGCAACTGCAAATTGTTGCTGACACCTGGCGAATACAAATAAAGCCATTCCGCCTATTGTCAAATTACTCTGGTGCTTATCATCCTTTAATCATTGTACATCACCGACGCGCGAAAAGCTAACGTAACATAGGCTTATCGACAGTAGCCATTAAGCCTATATAATTAATCAAACAAAAAAACCAGCTGTCGTTAGGGTAAACCGACCGTACTACCTATATCAGAAGGCCAGCGTCCGACTTCCGGTTCGAAAAGAATGCGATTTCACCGTAACGATGCTATATCGAACGCTAGGCCTACAATTAACGCTATAGGATACGATACAGTAATTCGGCGCACGTTGGTGACGATTGCAAGCAGCAACCTGACATTGAAAATTGCGGCCAAACCGCTGCAGACTGAGACATGGTTAGTATTGAGTATTGACAGTCTATAAAAAACTCGTCATCGCCTTATCCAAGGGTATTATCGCCGACTCTTTACAACGTACCTTTTAGCCACAATACATGCGTTAGAAACGAAGGACAGAAAAACAGACAGACAAATGATATATCGTACCCAAGGCTCGACCTAACAAAAACCCAAAAACCCGCGCGAAAAACGCAATAGTCTTACGTGTATAAGCTGTAGTCTCTGACTCAGAGCAGGTGAGTATACGCAGATAAGCCAATAGCTATTGTGACGATGACGAGGCGTGAGCTATAGGCTATTGATACGAATGCAATCAATGCTTCATCAATACACCGCAGCCTCAGTGTGTAGCCTATGTGGCTTCAAGTATACGGGCCGCTCGCTGCAGTACGATATCGGGGACGCTGAAAATGCAAAACTAAAATCTGCGAGACTGGAAATTGCGGCACAAACTAGCTCAAAAATGCAGGACTAAAAATGCACGAGAAACAAATTATGTGTGTGGTTGATAAAGTTAACTTCAGCCGTCAACACTTTTATATTATGAAGATGCTTAAGTTATAACTGCATGCAAAAAAATTACGAAAAACTGCAGAATAGGTCAGATATAGGCTGCAGTTATCCAAATAGATCTATCACTGTCCGTATTCGTAAATGTTTTTTTCTCTGAGACTTACCGCTTAACCACAGTGCATTCGTTACAAACGACAGATGACAGATAGACAGACAGACGACAAGTCGTACCAAAGGGCTAGACGGTTAAGCTTATGGCTTAACGGTCAGCCCAAAACGGAACTAAAACATTTGAGTACAATGCCATATGCATATCATCAACCATGCAGTAACGCCATCCATCCCAAGTTTTCTTATTTCAGTCTCGCATTTTCAGTCGCCTCGCTATATCCATGCAGCTGGCGGCTGTTGCATGCGTTACTGCAGCCTGCAGAGTGCAGTGAGCATCATGTCTCCCCCACTTTATTGTTTGACTGACGTCGCTAGAAATCGATTTTTATTATAAAACCAAACATAGCAGAACGAAAGTGTTAGTATGGTCGTTGAAATAAGCAGCCGTACAAAGAACGTCATACTATGATAATACTGAATTTGGGTTATATGGGCCTTGCTGCCTGAAATAAATTAATGAATGAATAAACCGTCGAGGGCGCCGAATTTGTAGGACCAGAAAATGACGAACTATAAAATAACAATAGCTGAAAAATGCAAAACCTGCTAATTGACAGACTTGATCACATCAAGTGTTGCAAAAGTGTAAGGTAAATATTGTTTTAGGATAATATTAGGAAACGCAACGACCAGAGTACCGTGGTAGGCCTAACATTCGAGACTGGTTCAGTTGAGTTTACTTCAGTTGTCGACATCAATATGATGATGATGATGATAACACAGGCTGTTGGCATTATTTTATGACGAGTGAAAAATTTATGCCATTTGAAAGTTTTTTATTGTCGTGTTATTTTTTACGCATTTTAACCCTCATTTTCTTAACATATTAATTGCTAAATGATGTAATCTGGTACGACCGTCCGAATAACGATTTTTAACGGCTCGCCGAAGATTTGACCGTATATAGGCCTACAGTGTAAGCCTACAGTATCGTTAGTTCAAATTTTTATCACATAGGTATATAGACATAATCGGTAATTTGACTAGTCGATTCTGACGCTGAACTTCAAGAGAAAAAAGCGAAATCCGAACGCCTGTCGCTGAATCAAGCATAGCTTGGCTGCTGAGTTAGGTAAGATATGAATCACTTTTAATTGCGCCCCGTATAGACCTATCGTCACAGTCAAAAATTGTCAGTCAAAAGTGAGCGCTTGGGTTGGACGATGTTACTGCATGGTTGATGTGCATAATTATGGCATAGGCCTATGGCGTAGACAGAAATGTGAACTTGAGGTGTCCTCGCCTCCCTTCTGCAGTTCTCCTCCTGTTTTCTCTCCCATTTCGTTCTTACTCGTTTTTCCTCTTTTTTCTCTCTTTTTACCACTTCCTTCCATTTCTTCTTTTCCTCTTTTTCTTTTCGTTTTCTCCTTGGAAGTAAAACTCTTAAAATCCAGCCAGAAGATCTAGAAAAACTGTGAGTTGGGACAAAGTTCCAGTCAAAATTAAATTTCGTGCATAAAAGCTTCAAAATGTGAAAACTGGTGCAACAATTTTAATTAGTTTTCTGGGAATCAACTGACCAAGTTGGCAAATTCAGTGCAGTTTAAACGCTGGCTTATGTCTTGTCTGCGATAACGGGTCTGGGCAGTGGGCAACCGCCTGAACCTCTTACCCCCCTTGTCTACGCCACTGGCGTATACTCGTAGTGCGCATCATATAGGTTTAAGCTATATATAGGCCTAGCACCAGCACATGCAGTCACTGTCATTCAGTAGCAAATCTGTATGAATGACACAATCGATTCAGTGATCGATATTCGCCTTCTGTGCCAGATAATATCTGCGTGTTCACTTTCATAGCGTAGATTGCCAATACTCTGAACGGCCTATCTTCAAAACGGTTTTTTTCGGAAATCGGAGGCCAGCTGAAGAATGTGTTAAGGGGCGAGTGACAGACCCGTAACTACGGGGGGAATTCCTAGCTATTCCAGACTGAAGATGTTATCTGGTAATTAAGAAACAATGCTCACGTGACGTGCGACAGCATAGGTGTTGTCATCTGTGGGATCATTGTGCAACGTGCAAGTGCATTAAAATAATGATGCGATTTAAACGGGGTAGAGGATTTCTTGAACGTAAGGGGTCGAAACTTAATCTAGCCTACGTTTAATGCTAAAAAAATTTGTGTGCAGGTTATGTTGGTCTATCTACAGTAATTTTGGTGCATTTTACTGATGAAGTACACATCGCAATTTGCAATCGCGAAAAAATCACTAAAATTTCGCTTTTGAAACGCAACGACGTTCAAGGTCATCGATGTCGCCTTCGGTACCCCTGGAAAGTTCATCAGCAGTGTTTGTTGCCATTATAGCAGCAACAGCAAGTATGTAGGCCTATCTATCAGCAACCGTTTTCACGCTATAAGTACATGTAAGTGGATAGTAAGAGAAATCGCGCATTCAGAAACGATACCCAAACTCTGGACCTAAAAATTCGAAACTTATACAACTTTCAGTGCTGAAAATTTCATATGCAAGTTTCCTTGGTCTATCTACGGCCGTTTTGGTGCAGTTTATTTTTAAAACGTGCGCCGCAACGGAAAATCGCAAAAATCAACATAATTTCTATTTTGGAGTTCAATGTCGTTTAAGGTCATCGATGTTGCTAGTACCCCTAAAAACTGGTCAGTAGTATTTGCTGCTTCTTATGACAAGCAAGAAGTCTGTGTCTATGCAACCGTTTTCACGCTAAACGAGTCGATAACGGTAAAATAACAACTTCAATTCCCTGACATGAAATTTCACAAACAGCGCAGCTGTCGCTAGGGTGGGTCGACCGTACAGCCTAGATATCCGAAGACCGGCGTCAGACTGACTTTCGGTGGCGGAAAGAAAGTAATTTCCAAGAGTGACTACATGCAGTTACATACACGCTATGGTGACGCTGCTATATCAAACGCTACAATCAACGCTAAAATAGGCCTACGATAGGCTTACGGTAATTCGGCGCACGTGGCTGTTGGCTGCAAGCAGCAACGTTTGCATTCGAAATTGCGGCCGAATCGCCGCGTGGTTACTATTGACGGCCTATAGGAACTTTTTATCGCCTTATCCAACGGTAACATCGTCGATCAACTAGAAGACATAGGGGACCGTTTAACCATACATGCGTTACAGATGACAGACACATCATACGGTTCCCAATTAGGCTCGACTTTAAGATCGGCCATATTGCATGCAGTACGTGCATGTGTAAAGCGGCTTCTGTGGAAAATTATAAGTCGGTTTCTGTAGAATTTTCCTAAATTTTATTACAGCATTATTATCCGAACAAAACTCAGAAATCGAAGTCCGTCAATCAACTGTCAGAAAACCAGTAGCCTAGAGTGACATCAAAAGGCGTGGATTTCTCGGGCCTAACTGAACTTAGGTCATAACGATTTCCTGGCTACAGACTGTAGCCCCAAAAATGTAAACACACTCTTAGGCTTTATTTCCAGACTAACACGAGACTCAGAGGAAGCCTTTTAAGGAGCTACGACGATACCCTTTCGTAGCCTTAGCCTACTGCTACTAAATATTCAATTTCTTCCCCAGGCTACCACTCAGGAATTAAGTTTAGCCATGACCTTCACCTTAGCAAAGCTCAGATAGCTAGGGAAAGTCCAATGTTTATATTTTTATAAGTAGCTGACGTCCCAACAGCCAGGACGCCTCGCTATAGGCCTACCGAACATCCAGGACCAAACGACCTTTGAGAATACTTTTCCTACAATAACAGCAACCGATTAGCTATTCGTTAAATTAGCTTCCCTCCACATGGACTAAACAGAAAAGCCCCTTAATATTTTTTGGCAATGTTTATTGCTATGTCTATGTAGGCCTACAAGACGTCGTGTCAGAAACTTCAGCCAGTAGCGCATCGTTGTCATTTGCTTACTTATCATCATTAAAAATCACGACTCATTACATTAACTATTCTATGTGAATCTAGTTCTGAAAGTAAACATAAAGTGGTCTATAAATTCACTTTTTAGATACAGGATGTAAGTTCATAGTATGGTCGTCATGTAGAATGGTTGCTTGAAGTTGTAGAATTTGTTTACAATCGGTTTATACATAAGGGAATGTCTATGATCGATTGCGATCTTCCGGCAGATCTCACAGTCATTGGAATATCCAATCAAATCAAACGTTTTTTTCATTAAAACAGTTGTCATACCGCAATTATACAGTGTAAAAAAGACAAGTGAAGGATTCCGAAGTCGCCTGGTGTAGACTGCTTATGAATTGTCATGTTGGGGAGACTGGATTAAGTGCATTGCTTGTGCTTGTTTTAGATTTGTGGCTATGGGTAATAAACGGATGTGCGGATGTGGCAACGGGTAAAAGGCGGGTAAAATCTGCGGATGCTGAGTGCGGATGTGTGGGTAAAAGACGGATGTGTGGATAATAGTTGTCACGTACATTACCAGTCAGGAAAGTTGTTGAGTTTTTCAATCATTCGCTCCGTAATTAATTGCTTAGCAGACGCGTTCGTCTGAAGTCTGCCGCTGTGAATTTCTTCACAGTTCACACTCTGCATAGGCCTAGACATTAGCCTAATTTCTGATCGCAAATTCGTCTAGGTATTTACTCAGAAAACAATGATGTGCTTTGTCACTTGACGACGACAACGTACAGCAGCAAGATATAACGATGACGACACGCAACAACACACGAGGAAGTGCGACGTTGACGTACATGTAAGTAGATGACGCAACGTGTGACAAGATGCGCAGAGATGATACTGGTATACGACGACGACACGGGACGATGACGTATTGACGCATGACGACACACGATGATGCTCGTCAGCGCACAACGACGACGTAGACGTCACGCGATGACGAATGACAACGGAAGATGACGACGATGACTATTAAGTGCAGCAGGAAGTTACTATTGTAATTTTGTAAACCCAGATTCGCCAACTGAGGCCTACTTATTTTGCCAACTTACTTTGCCAAAGGCCCAAATTAATACACGGTTGTACAATGCTTATTGGTCCAGAGGCATGACTGAGTACGATGGGTAAAAGGTGGATGTACTCCACATCGACATCCGTCTTTTACCCATTGCCACCTTCGCAGATCCGCACATCCGCCTTTTACCATCATCCTAGATTTACTGAGGTGTGTTGATGCATGATAGCAACGTAGAAGACACAAAGACAATGAATGCTGACGTAGAGAGGCTGAAGATGCTGCTGGCAGAAACCATCGCATTGCTGTGCCAGAGAGGACTGACATATGAGCGAGAATTGCGTGTTCAGGGTCTGCTCGGGATAACTGTCGACGGCACCGTTTTTCTTATTCCTGTCGACGAAAGAACCTTTAGCAACTCCAAACCCGTGTCTGCATATGATAGTCGTGAAACAGAGATCAGCGCTAGTCCTAGTAATGTGAACCTGACACTTCAGCATCATTACTCTGTTGATCGGCAAGTGGCAAAGTCGGAAGTTCGTCGTAGCAAAGATGATGCCATCAAGAGTCAGCTGCTGCCTGCTCCAGTAGTGGATGCCAATAAAAGCCTGCCTGCACCTGTTCCATATCCAGTACTAAATAACAATCTCAGTTCTGTGCCACAATCTCCCCAGTATCCGGTAGTGGATAATCCCGGTGCACTGCCAGAGTGTAAGCAAGAAATTGTGGATATTGATGACGATGACAGCAACGTTGAGAATGAATTCCAGATCCCAGGCAGCGTCGTATCAAGTCAGTATTTTTCTACGTCTGAACCAGCAAGTCAGTTTCCATCGCCGCAGTTTCCGACGGGAAAAAATTTCAGTTTTGGAAACTCGATGTCGATGAGCCAGGCATACAATGTGTGTGGGGAGATGGGATCGGAAGGCAAGCGGAAGAGAAAGCGAAGTACATTCGGTGATGACATGCTGGTCTTGGACAATGATGAGTGGACAAACAACAGCCAGAAGGAAGCTAATGCACCGGTCGCCGGCTGCTCGTACTGGAGCGACTTTGGTGATGAACTTAACCGTAATGTTGCTGTAAGTATACAAGGAGATTGCTTTTTGTAATTTTGTTTTTCAATTTTTTCTGAGTCCATATGGTCAGGTTAAGGATTTTGTGAAAATGTGCATTTTGAGTCAAATTTGTACTCTGCTACTGACATCACGTTTATTACATCTGTGCCATCTTTCTTTGTTTTGTATTCATTATTGAGTTTTTGAAATATTGACTAATAATTATTTACTCTAAAGCTCACACAGAGAGATACTATTTTGACTGCAATTTTCTGTGTTAACTTACAGTTTGCTGATTTTTCTTCTGCATTTTTGTAACTCATAATACACAAAAATCTTTTGGTTGGTCACTGGTCATGTCTTTTCAGTGTTTACAGGCCTCAAGTATTTGGCCTGGCCAACTTATTTGTTAACCGTGTTTGGATAATATATGTAACTTGGATTTTCTTGCCCAACATGGTTTTTTTTGCTTGAATTCTAGGCCCAACCTGCTTTTATGTCTCTTTGCACCAACTGTATTTTTATTGCCATTTTTAGAATCAAGGCTTCCGCACCTAATGTTGCATGAAACTGGTCAGACAGCCACTGATTTGTTCAGGCTTAAATGTACCTTTTGGTCAAATTTCAATCAATCAGTATATAGCACCACATGTTGTCAACAGATCAGAGCTGCATAAACCTGAATATTTGAACTTTTTGGCTCAGTTTGGATCAATTCGGCCTTGTCTGTTGGTTTTTCAGCTCAGTCTGGCGTGTTGATTCTTTGCACCTGTATGCATGGACCTGGAATGGTCCTTTGAATTATCAGTGTGCAGTGCTAAGTTGCATTTTTGGTCAGTTTAAAAAAAATTTTGTTCTGCTTATTTTTGCAGTGGGAGGACCCTACAAAGTCAGCTAATCGGCGTCGTCATGCACGAGACTATGACAGTAAGAACTTTTTGTGCCAGTATGAGGACTGTAACAAAGCATTCTTCCGCAAAGATCATCTCGTTAGACATCAGCGACAGAAGCACGGCAAACCATTTGGTGTTGACAGTCAGCTGATCTACTACTGCTACAGCAGCGACTGTGACAAGACATTCTACAAAGTGGCGTCGCTGAACCGGCACATGATCATGGCACATAATTATTGTAAGTCTGGATACATATTTCTTCTTTTATTCATTTTTGTAATAAATATAGTTAGAAATATAATTATTAAATCATTACTGTTCGCATTTTTGTCAGCACAGTCATGCGAATGGATTTGCTTATTGTATGTTCCATAAACAATAGCATTATTAATATGTTGCATGTTGGTTAAAAAAAATTTAGCATACAAATGACTTGTGGTTTTTTTTTCAAACAGTGGTTGTAGTGGGACAGTATGGGCTGGTATGGTATGCCAGCACTTTCTTGGCCACCTGGAAAGCATAAGCCAGTTGTTTTTGGAGACAGTTTTAAAATAAAATACTACATGCATGATATTTGACCTGCAGTGCAGATATTATTTCAACAATCTTCATACCGGCTCTTATTTTCTCCATTTCGAACTCTGATTTCAATTTTAAAAAAGTATCTTCACGTGATGTGAACTTGATTCACATAGAGTATGTTAGGAAATATTTTTGTTAAACCAAACATCCAAAATATAAACTTTATGCTTTTAATTGTTAGCTGAATAATTTGAACAGTTTAAAAACTGGTAGAAATTTGCTAGTTGTCAGGCGGCCTAATGACTATGTAGTGACTTGCTGTAAATTTTAGTGCATAGCTAATGTGGATTGTGGCAGTGTATTGTGGTTCCATGTTTGCTTCCAGTAAGAGCTGTTTTGTTTGTCTTGTGTTTTAGCGGTGACAAAGCCTACTGATCAGCTTGATCAGTCTCTGGAAGCGCAGCCTGTTGAAGCATCCATGGCTCAGCCCCTTGACTATCTGAGTCAGCCTCTCGAACCAGCTGACACTAATGGATGACTATCGCGATAGCCATGACTCAAGACTGCTTTTCGTTTGACTGGTCTGTTTACTGAGCTGTGGAGTTCTTTTTATTGGTGCCGTTTTTTTTCAGATGAAGTTGGAAGCATCGTTAATGATTTGACCATGAAGTCAAAGAAAAACTGCATATTTTTTTCATTTTATTGCACTACGGAGAATCTGAACTGTCTGTTTGTAGTGTTCTCATCACGTGTGAAAGGACTGTACTCTGTATTAAACATTTTGACACTGGAGAATTTTATAATTAATCTTTCATATTATTGGAATTTTTATGTCGTTGGATCAGCATCGACACATCATACTCAGAAGCTGCCCAGTCCTTTGTGACCTGTTCCAGTTCTTGTCGTTTTGTTCCTTAAAACTCTTTTTTGGCTATGAATTTTTGTTTTTTTTCTGCATTTTCTGAGTATATTTATTCTGTGGCAATCCAAGTAGGCTGCACTGATGCTGTCTGTGCATCCAACAGCCTGTCTATCTAATCATCTCTAGGCAGCATGTTGTGAGTTTAAAAAAGTACTGAGGGCCGGAAGTTGCAATTTTCGAACAGATACTGGAAACTTTCGACGTAATTCTGAGTGACAGCTGCAAATTTCTGACAGATGAGATTATGGGTGCTAAAAATTCTAATTTTTTTCTCTAAATTTTTCTAAAATGTGGGTTTGGATGCAATTATATTTTGCATTTTTGGACGAAAAATTTTGGACGAAGATTTTTCCACAGCCCAAAATTTTGCAGGTGGGCAGCTGTCTTTTTTTGAATGCTACTCCTGTGGGCTTTTACACGAAGCTCAAAAAAGTAGAAAAATTTAAATTGATGTGAATGGTTTCCCAGAGCAAAGTAATCATTATCTAAATTTTTAGTGCAGAATGTCAGAATTATGGTTAATGTTAGATTTGTGTGGCTTTAGGCGGATGGCCATCCATAATATGTTTGAACTGGGCCAATGTAATATTCTAGTTTTATTCACTTGTCTGTTCGTATTTATATTTTTGTTTTATGCTGTTGTTTGGGTGATGTTTGGTACAAGTATGGCATCTGCTGAAACAATCAAAAGGGTTTTTTTCTTGGGGAACCCAGCCTGACGTAGATTGACTACATGTAACTAGGTCGGTTCAACATGAGCTATGTGTGTGTGTATGTATGTCCTTAAGTATTTGCTAAACTGTGGGGACTTAGACAGGTGTGTGACTGATGACTGATACTATGACATTGTGGGGATGGTCAAAATTGGTGTCCTGACAAAACCTGGACTGACAAAACTGGGAACAACAAAACCCGGACACAGTGATATGGGCTTAGGTTTAGGAAATAAGGTTAAGGATAGGGTTAGGGATAGGGCTGGGGATTGGTATTGGGTTAGGGTTAGGAATGAGATTAGGAATGGGAATGGTTAATTTTGGGGTTAGGGATTATGGATTAATAAGAGGGTTAGGATTATGGTTCATGTAGTAGGCTAGTTTTGACGGTCCATGTTTTGACGGGGAACCGTCAAAATTATGGGGCAGAAACCCATCCCAAAATTTTTTGGACTGGAAATAGTCTCACATCAGATGAATTTTACATATTTATCGTTTAGTTTTTAGAGTTGGGGTTTTAGAAAGTAGGCATGATTTTTTGTCAAATGCCTTCAAGAAGGCATTTGACAGCATAGATCAGACGGTGACCTGGGCTGTGCTAGAGTCATATGGAGTGGACCACCAGTTAGTCCGGTTGCTAAGAGACATCAATGAAAATGCTCAGGCAG
>Ga0056128_1006433_pt1 | contig 14827 bp, 14 predicted proteins | sample WorMetLIZISLAND2_FD_71113 | JGI IMG/M metagenome (GOLD analysis project Ga0056128, IMG submission 71113) | Marine gutless worms symbiont microbial communities from Max Planck institute for Marine Microbiology, Germany - Olavius geniculatus... ...
GAGACAAAAGGAGGAAGGGGAGGGGATGGAAAGGGAGATGAGGCCCCTCCCAGTTGAAATTTCTGGCGACGCCACTGCCCATAGCCTGCCATGTGCGGCCTATGTGTCCGTTTTGCCATGGCTGCTAATGGCCGCATATCGATGTCAGCACTCAGCTCCAAGTCTCACAACGTTAAATTTGCCAAGCCAACAACGTCTTAATTTAACATGCGGCCAACGCAAACACAATTCAGCAATAATAGCAGAAAATAAACACTTTTGTTTGCAAAGTTTTTGACTGCTTCATAGTAAGCTCATTAGGCTACCTAATCGCTGTGATCAAAGTGCAATGCATGTAATTGGTAGCCACTAATCAAAAAGCAACGAGTTCTCATTAGTTAACTATACAGCTGACAATCTATATGTCACAACAAGATGCAATTTTATAAATCGGGCAGAAATCAGAAAATCCGAGCTGTTCACTTGAGCCTACGTCACATGGAACTGGTCACAGTGCTTCACAAAGACTGAAAGACAGGCTAACGTGACAACTGTTAGCGATATAATTTTATCAACTTTTTGTTTGATTTAGTCTGCATTTTTCTAGCCAGATTTGTATAAATAGCAGCAGCTGCAGTGGATCTGGTACAGTGCTGCTCGGTAGTAAAAAGTCTGTTAAAGCATGGTTTCCATCCAATGCAACGTATGGAGCTATTGCAACGGCAAAAACGCAAGCACAGAAATGGTCATTGCGTCCATTGGATGGAAACCCCACTTAACAATAGAACAGAAGCAGTCAATTATAATATTATCGCTGTTTGGCACACATCAGCATCACTGATGTAGTCGCAATGTGATGTGATAAAGCATCGTCAGTAGAGTAGATATCAGCAGCAGAATCAGGCTTCTATCACAGCGATGCTCTGCTCCCAACTGCACGCATAAACCACACAAACTGAAGTAAGTAACTAAGTATGACAATTCATACTGTACACCAAAAGCCAGCTTCATCATGTTCAAACTGTACTGAACCATAAAAATGCACAGATAAATACAGTTTTAATGTGACTTCACTTTTTGACTTAGACTTTTGCTTAGCCTTTTTGCTGAGCCAAGGCTAAAGCTGAACGCTAAAGTCTGTACTTAGACAAAGTTCAAATAAACGATTAAAAAAAGAACGTCGCACTTCTCCCAGTGAACTTTTGCACGTGGCAAGTTTGCAGTAGCAATGTTACAAGTTATTGAATAAATTTCTTTTACAATGTTGCAACAACAAAAAATGAATTTATTTTTGAGACTAATATGTGATACACCAATCTGTCCATAGGCCTACAGTAAAGTCATTTCCCGAGCCACAGGATGGCGCTGATCTCTGTTTCCTTAGCCATCCGCCAGACACCAGCTTACACTGCGAAGGGATGCTTACACCACGGAAGGATGGCCAGGCTGAGTTGACATCGGTGGCCAGTTGCATATCAAGATGTCAGCAGACAGTCACCCATCCAAGTACTAACCGGGGCTGATGTCGATTAACTTCCTTGTGACCGTACCAGCAAAGCGAAACCGACGCAAACAAATAGTAGATTATTTAATATTAAATTTCTGAAACAAAAAAAAATATATTACAGTCACGAAAAAGTTGCAGAGATCTCCGGTACAACACTCGACACAGGACCAGTCGTGATAGGCACTGCGTTCACATGTCTGACCGTCCAGAGCCTCTTTGCGCTGGTAACAGCCAGACTGAGAGTCGCAGCCCTTCGAGATGCGGTGATAGCGTTCCCCACGCTCCGTCCAGTATGGTGCAACTACACACCACCAACCACAACACAGTTCTTACACAAAGATGTGTCACAGGGGGCACATACATCCCCCTCCCCCAGCATACCACAAATGACTATCACCTAGTATCCAACGTCGAGCTAATTCTCCTAGAAGCAGTGCCAAAAAACAGAGTAATGCACCGTTTTCACGTCTGTGAAACGATGACAAATTTTCTTGGGAGGGGCTGTCCAGGCCCCTTTCACTTCCGCACCCCTATAGGTGAAGATCCTGGCTAAGCTAGTGAGGTACGCATGGGAACCTATCTAAAGCTACGGTGCAGAACTTCACCTGCCATATAAGATCACTCAGAGTCACCTGCCATCTGATACCGATGAACACATCCCAACCCTAGCTGGGCAGGATGATACTTGATTTCCCTACCCCAGAGGGATAGAAGGCTGAGTCAACCTGGATGGGTGGTTCAGTGCGTAGATTGTTTACCTGTCCACAGTCAGGCACCGGTGCAAGTAGTAACTTGGCCCGGTGTAAAGCAGCTTTTTGGTCGGCCATGTGTTTGTTGTAGTGGGATAAGTTAGTGTTAAAAATGCACCAAAGCACCACATCAATTCCGACAGGCAGCTGCAAATTTCCGATTGAGGTGATGTGGGTACTTAAAAATGTTGACTTAAAATTCTCTTAAACCCTACCAAAAGCAAGAAATCTGGTCCCTGCGAAGGAAAACTTGCTAACAAGTAGAGGTGTCAAAGCATTAATTTTTTTTAACGCATTGCGTAAATTTTTTCAACACATAATTAACGCGTTATTAACGCACCCAGGCCCATTAAGAGGGAGAGTAGGGGCGAGTTACCCTGAGCCCCGCGACGTTTGGGGGCCCTGCCTGTAGAATAGGCCTACAGAAAGTTTGAAACACATTTTTAAACATATAATCAACCATAACTGACGTCATAGCTAGCATAGAAATCTATTAGCCTGTTGTCGGAATAATTATTTATTTACAGTAGTGACGGAATGGCATCTAAAGTTTAGTTACTCGAATTCATTCAATTGTCAAATAACTGGAGTTTAACGAAATTGGAACATTTGCTTCACCAAATTTAGTAAATTAAAATAAATGTACGCATATGCGCTAATTTTTTTAACACGTGTTAATTCATTAATGCACTAACGTGTTAATTAATGCATTAATTTGACACCTCTACTGACAAGAAAAAACAAATAAAGCTAAAATTCAGTAAAGTTACTTCCTCCCACCCTGTGCTATGAGGCCACTGATAATGCATTAACCATTACAACTTTTTAATAATTATTATGCGAGTGTAAAAGATAAAAAGTGAAGATGGTAGAAAGCTACTGGCTAGGCCCCTATATAAACGTACGAGTGTATTGTGCATAGGAGACACAGGCGTCCTGGAACGGAGCACACTGTTCTATCCGATCCGTGCATTCACCCCAATTCCAGTGGTCATCTCTGCAGCTGTAACATTGCAGGCTCCACGCTGTTCACATTCACCCAATCATAACCATAATCAGTATTTTTTAATGTTAAGAGGCTCATATGTAGTTAGGGCCATTACAGCAGTGAGGCCGATAGTGCATTACAATGTCAATATCAGTTGCAGTTCAAAATGGTTTCCGGTTTTGCGAAAAGCCGGAGCAGAATCAATGCTCCTAATGTGCGGAGGAATATGGTTCCAGACCTATGGACTGGTGGTACTAAATACCAAAAACAACTAAAAATGACTGAAAACAACCAAAAGCTACCGAAAACCACCGAAAACACCGAACGTATTTTTTTCGGTTAGGGTTAGGCTTTCGGTACCGAAAACTACGGAAAAAACCAAAAACATGTTTGGTGTTTTCGATGGTTTTCAGTAGTTTTCGGTATTTAGTACCACCCTTTTGGACCATAGAAGGAGAAGGTGTGCTTGCTGAACTGGATCCAATAGCCAATTTTCTATCCACAGTAATAAATCACCACTAATACCATGTGCAGCTAATTTATGTAGTAATCGCTTATGCGGAACTTTATCGAAAGCTTTTTGAAAGTCTAAATAAATAATATCCACAGGGTACCCAGAATCTATGTAATTAGTAACCTCTTCCAAGAAAAATAATAGATTTGTTAAGCAAGACCTATTTTTGACAAAACCATGTTGTGTATCCTTAATTAATTTATAAAGATCCAAATGCTCTATAACTTTATCCCGTATTAAAGATTCTTGAACTTTACATAAAATTACTGTTAGACTTACAGGTCTGTAATTAGCAGAGCTACTTCTTTTACCCCTTTTAAATATGGGCGTGACATTTGCCAATTTCCATTCTTCTGGATCATCTGTTTTCAATGATTTATTATACAGTTCAGCCAAAAAGACAGGTATTTCATCAGCTATTTCAATAAGCATCCTACTGCCAACTGAATCAATACCTGGCGCCTTACTGTTTTTTAATTTACACAATTTAGCTTTAACGGCATTTGAACCAATCGTAAAACCAGAGGGGTCCCATGAAAATGTTTGGGGTCCCCGCGAGAATGTTTCCCCGGGCTCCGCTGTGGCTCTCGACGGGCCTGGTTGCAGAAATCCTACACTGCTTTAAACTAGTAGTAGTAGTAGTAGTAGTAGTAGTAGTAGTAGGCAATAGTTTTACTGCCCTCTCTACACAAACCCCGACCGGGAGTGCATCATATGCAGAAAACTAGCTATTTCTGCTTTGAACATTAATACTAATTGGGGTACTACATCTAAAAAAATATATAAAAATATACAGGATAACGTGCAAATCTAGTTAGCCCAAATAAAACTTCATTTTATTGTAACTTTTGTACCAATTCAGATACCTTTTCTTTCACCAATTTGCCGAGAAAGCTAGGCCTAATAAGAATAACCAGCTTAAAATACAACTTTAGTCTTTAAATAAAGAAAAGTCCTAAACATGCCTGTTGTAAATAGGGCGGCGAATGTGGTCACCAATAAAAGCAAATTATCCATTCTAACTGAACGTTTGTTTACACTACACAACTTACGCAAGGTAAACAACAGTACCTAAACTAGCTTCGTACAGGTACGATACCTGTGTGACGTCATAGTATACAGTGCAATAAATAAGTAAGCTAGACTTCTGATTTTTGGACCGACCGTTAATAAAAATTTCACGGTCTGGGGCTCTTCGCTACGGTGTGTCTGTTGCTTGTCTGTCTGTCATCTGTCCGTCACGGATGTATTGTGGCTAAACGGTATGTTTTATCGGAAAACGCGAATAATTTGCCCGGCTTAGTGATTCTTCGCTTCCAAAATTCCAGAGATACAAGCGATTAACAGCAGACGTATTATGTGAATATGATTACTGATAATTAAATAAACTAGAAATGTTAAGAATTATTTTATGGGGATGCACAGTGGCCAATCTGTCGTTTTAGACTTTTTGTGGCTGCTTTGCTTTAGAAACGGAGTACCAACTTATCCGTTGCTAACGCGTTGCTAATGACAACACTGTCGTTGTAAACAAAATAAACTTTTGTAAATAGTTTTTTGATTGACGTGTACCATGTATAAATAACCAATTTACTGCAGTAAAAATAGTTGCTGTTCGTTCCTGGCGATTGCGCTGATTTGTGAAAAACTAGTGTCACAATATCGGTCGTTGTTTGTAAATAATATTTGACTGCAGTAAGAGTGTAAGATGATTGATACTCCTGTTCTTGACACTCCATTTTTGCAGTAATTTTAAAGATATTCGTAGGCCTAATTCTAGCTTTAATTGCCACTTTATATCTGCAGCATTAGCTATTTAAATTTGGGGTCCATGCTTATCTCGGTATATAACAAACACTAAAATCAACTCAGGATTGTCATCACTCAGGGTAAGCAGATCAAATGCCAACCTGCTTTCTGGGGTTAAGGTGGGGAAGCTGTAGCCGTTTTTCTTTTTTCTGCTTTTTAATTGTCTGCACTTTTTTCTGCTGTTTTTGGTATCTTTGAAACTCATTTACTGTATGTTAGTGTCGTTTATTGATATTTAGTGAAGTCGTGATAAAAACTCGATGACTTTCTTCTTCGGTCTATGCTCTCTGTGCAGTTTGTTTTTTTCAGAATTTCAAAACGTGACTTGTTGTGACTATGTGACATTTTTAAAAACTTATTCTTTATTTTGCTGTTTAATAAGTTGTATATATTCATCAATATAAAACCTTTATTTGTTGCAGAGCTGCTGCTTTTTCCAAATAAATTAAGGTTGTATATCGATGAATTTAAACAACTTATTAAGTTACCATTTTAACCTATGAGTCTATTCAAAGATATTTTGTTTATTGTTTGGTTCAATTTACTTAAGTTTATTTAAGTTATTTTGATTTTTTTCTGGCAAAATTAAGATATATGTCGATAAAATTTTGTTTTAGAGTGTAAGCCATAATGCCTGGAGTGGTGACTCAGTTGCCGGCTGGAAAGTGCATTAACTATGGAGTGGAAACGGTCACTGAGCTGACATGGATTGGCTGGGAACCCGGCCGGGAGTACACAAAGCATATTGTACTGAAGAACGTTCGTGTTAAGACTCAGAAAGTCAAGTACAAGTACGTACTCAGTCAGTGACTTTTATTCCCTTAAATCTGCAATCGAAATTGGGCACAACTTTTTCTCCAATTTTAAGCTTAAGTTTTCCTTACTTTTGGACTCATGTTCCCTCTTTTGGGCTTCTTTCACTTACTTTTTAAAGGGAAGTGGTGTCATCCATAAATGACATCACGCGATTTTAAGGAAACATTTACCCCTCTCCTTTCCTCTTTGTCACACTTTGTCACACTACCCTGGACCTCTTAAATACGACGTCACAAACGTCCAACTCCCCCCCAATGGCACACTGTAGTGTAGTGTACAGCAATGAGTTTCAGCATATTCATAATATGATATGTAAAAATTATATTTGTTTTTGTCTATTGTCAATTTAATGCAAAAATTGTGTAAAATTATGCACAGTGTTCCTAAATGTTCCTCATCTTGTCACATACGGCTAGTTGGCGACATGTAATTTGGCGGTTCATTGTGCCTTCCTACAGATGTGACGTGTGTGACGTCACACTTCCTTCACCCTCCCCTCTTCTTTACGTCACGTGTCGTCACAATAATATGAACCTTCTCTCTTCCCTCGAAGCGTGACGTCATTTATAGATGGCCCCAGTTTTGTCATGGGTATAGGCTATGGGTATATATAGGGGAAAGTGAAAAAAAATAGAGGGATAAGTTTTGATCTACACCATTAACAAAACCTTCTTTCTTTTTTTTCACTGGGCGTAAGCTGCACCCACCAGGTATAGGGATAGAAGCCACTGTATACTTAGTATATCATGCAACCACCATTAATTGCTGCTTTTATTGTTTGCAAAGATAGGTCATTTTGTGGACTTAGTTAGTGAACAGTGGCGTAATGTTGCTTTTTGTATAATTTTCTAACAGTTTACTTCTGGCATATCTGTGGTAGATTGCCTGTCATGTTTTTGGTGCCAATTTGTATAAATTTATATTTATATTGTACATTAACATTAATAGTATCAGTAGGGCCCTACTTTTTTGTTGCTGTTTTATGTATATTTTGTGTAACAACCGCAATGACTGTGAGAATTTAGAGACTTAGACAGCTGCTCCCATAGATTTCATAATTCACTTGTCCTAATTTTCTTTCATTAATGATCAGCTATCTGTTTCCCGTTCTTGCAGTTTTACCTACAGAGTATTGTAATTTGATTTTAGTTGTGCTTTTTTGGTATTTTGCAGTATCTTAGCCACTATCGATTTTAGGTTATTCTGGGCATGCAAAGATGTATTTGGGAACAAACTAAGGTAGCTTATAAATTATGTATAGACATGTTTTTAAAATGTGATGTTTTTTAACAATTGCTGTTATTTTCTATAGGTGATTTATGTTACAAAAATGCCCACACTTTTCCCACAGTTGGCTGAAAGTAAAAACTTTTTTCTTACTTTTTGAGATCGAGAACTTACCTCAAGGTTTTGGCTACGTGATATAGATGCCCCTATCAATGATGTTAGATGAGGCAAAACTCCCAAGACAAGGCCAAGGCCAGAAGTGTGAGGCCGAAGTCGAGGCCGAGGCCAGAAGGATAAGGCTAAAACCGACACCAAGGCCAAAATGTTTAAGGCCGAGGCAAGGCCAAGGACAATTAGATCAAGGCCATAGGTAGAACTATAACGGTGACAATGACATTGTAAGCTAGAAGTTTTACAGTGTTAAGAAGGCCAAAGCACTAAGCTTATATATACGACTGTGGGCAGGCTGAGGCCAAATGCTTAAGGCCAAAGTCGAGGCCAAGGCCATGGTTTTCAGGCCGAGCGTGAGGCAGATGCCAAAATTTTGGCATCGAGACCACTTTGGCCTTGAGGACTTAAACATTTGTGCATGCCCTTGTGTGGCACTGTGTAAAGTATTAGTAATAGCTGTTGAAGCGTTAATTTGTTAATGCATTAACGCAGTGCGTTAATGCATTAACGCACTGCGTTAATTTTTTTTAACGCATTAGGCCTAATTAACGCGTTATTAATGCACCCAGGCCCATCAAGAGGGAGAGTAGGGGGGGTAAGTTACCCCGGGTCCCGCGACGTTTGAGGGGCCCCGCCTGTAGAATATACAAAGTTGAAAACACATTTTAAACGTATAATCAACAGTAACTGCCGTCATAGCTAGCATAGAAATCTACAGCCTTTCGTCAAAATAATTATTTATTTACAGTAGCAGTAGAATGGCAACTACAGTTTAGTTACTTGAATTCATTCGATTGTCAAATAACCGCAGTTTAACGGAATATTGAAACTTTTGCTTCACGGAATTTTGTAAATTAACATAGATTTATGTATGTGCATTAATTATTTTAGCACGCGTTAATTTATTAACGCTTTAATGCGTTAAATAATGCGTTAATTTGACAGCTCTACTAATAACGTGATGCGATCGTTGGCGCAGAATTCCGAATTCGCGAGTCTTCACAACGATGTATCCGCAGCCACTGATGCTTAGTCCTGGAAATGCTTTCTCTCTGCCAGTCGCATTTCGACCGCTCGAGAACGTCGTCTATGAGGATTCCATCGAGTTCTCTACCAACGTAAGTTACTGCAACAAGAGCCCAGCTGTCGCTAGGGAAATGCCAACCGAACCATATTCAGAGACACTATAGGCCTATAAATGTATAGACAGTCTTTGCTATAGTCTGCATTTAATGTTTTATTTACTTATTTAATATCAAAATTGTAGTAATATGTTTTGTTTGATACAGACAGTAAAATATAAGTAAGCAGGAAATGCTCTCTGTCTCACACATAAGTCATGGACGCAGGCGGCAACTTTACGTTGAAAAAAATGCAGCAAAAACGGTGCAAATAGTCTATATGAACTTACCATGCAACGCCGTATCTAACGACACAATCAGCAACTGCCTACGACGTAGGCTAGGCTCACCGTTTAGCCACAATACATAACGTTACAGACAGACGATTGACAGACGGACGGACGAGTTTTTAACCAACTATATCCACTGATTGCACAAACTGTCGGTTTGCTATTTGCACGCGATTTCGGTGTAAAATGCGAATCTGCAAAAATTGTGTATTAGGCCGACGTGTGATGCATAATGCGAACTGTAAAACATTAGGCCTATTGTGCAAATACGTTAATTGGTAAAAATATGTGATATAGCATAGTTTCAAACGTATTGTCCTGTCTGCTTTGTGCAACAGGTAATTGCTGAGTGCTGCAGTCCCTATAAACGTTTACACCAATTTCGTTTCTTTTAACACTTTTTTTGTTTTTTTTGCTCAAGAGTTAATGCAGGGCAGATGGACAGACAGATGGACGGCAAGACACGGTTAGTGCCACTTATTGGGACAATGTCGTTATTGAAGGATAAAAGTTGTGTATAGCTGTTTATGGAAAATCCGTCGCATAGCTACGCAGCGTTTCCTACCATGTGGGCAGTGGCGAATTCAGAAGTTTGGAATGGGGGGCAGAAGGGTGGGGTGGGATCTGGGGAGAGGGCTATGCCCTTTTCCCAGAAAATATTTGAAAATTTTATGCAAAAATTATGGATTTTAGTGCAAAATTTTCACTTGTTTCAAGATGCATCCAGTCAATAGGGGGCCGGGGGCGGCCGCCTCTTCCTCTTCCGCCCCTCTTGAATCTGCTACTGCATGGGGGATCACACTAGAGAACACGTACGTTTCGTTTTAATCTTTACTCGATTTATCTACCTTCAGAGCGATGGAAGGCTGAGTTGCCTTTGGTGTTGATGTTGATTTACCTGTCTGCTGGCAGTCACCCATCCGGATTCTTGATAGCGACCTGAGTCACGTGACCCGGAGTCGAACCCACAACCTCTCAGTCGTTAGTCCATCACCTTACCGTTAGGCCACCGAGTCAATCGCCTGCCAAAAGTAGGTTAGGCCTTATCGAAAAGCCGTACGTGCCTTAAAGGCCTTGTTTAAAGCATATTGTCTGCTAATGTCACTGTTTTTCAGTTCCAAAATAAGATCGTTTTAAATGGTCCAAGTGTTCGTTGCTCATATATTTCTGTAGGAGGGAGATTTCTGGGTAGCAGTGAAGGGCCTGTTGCCGGAGCACTGCATTGAAGTACCGGATCGTGTGACACTGGGCATGTGCGCTGTGGACGACACGCTACACGCCAGCTTCCACGTCCGCAATACAAGGTCAGGGACGCGTTAAATTAACTTACTGGGTGTTTACACGATCCAGCAAACGTCCAGCAAACTTCCAGCAAATGTATTCATAATATACGTGGTAATGCTGGACGTTTGCTGGATCGTGTAAACACCCCGTTACTCAGCGTTTTCTTGCAGCGCTTTCACTAGCAAACAAAGCGCTCAAAAGTGCTGAGTAATGGAGTGTTTACACGATCTAGCAAACATCCAGCAAACTTCCAGCATACTTCCAGCAAACGTCCAGCAATTCACAGAATACATTTGCTGGAAGTTTGCTGGACGCTTGCTGGATCGTGTAAACACCCTATTACTTAACACGCACCAGCTAGCACTCAGCATTATACTTTCGATGGCGTCACAGATTGACGACTGAAATTTTAGTAATATTCGAATTTTTAAAATTCGCGATTTTTTTTCAACGAACAGGGAAAGCTCTGATCGTAAGTCGTGTGCAGAAAGAAGAGCATGTTAACGAATTAAAAAAATTGTTCGAATTCGTGATTATTTAGCTCCGATTATAAGCCTTGTGCAAAAAAGGAATTTTTAATTTACGAATTAAAAATAGTCAAATTTGTGATTATTTAGGCCTGATTCGAATTTTAAAATTACCTCTAAGTCGTGAGTTCACAATCTATGAGTGACGACGGTCGATCTGTAGGAACGAAGGTCGAACGAGATGCTGCATGCGGTGGAAATGGGATGGAGTACATTTTCTTGCTAGCCAATTAGGGAGCCTAGCTGCCTGGAAGAGCGTCGTAATCTTCTTTAGCACTTTGCAAATCCAGATCCAGGTCCGTGGTTTTTGGCGAATTAGTCCACTGCATTCGTCAGGTGGCACCACCGTGCTCGGCCAGCAGACGTGTGAGATGTGTGATCGCTTGCCGGTGTGTGATTTGCAGCCAGCTGGTGACGCCGTTTCAAGTGGATTTGGTTGAGCCGTTTACAGTCGAGCCTCAGGATGCCACTCTGCAGCCGTACACTTCGCTGAAACTCAAAGCGTCTTTTCGACCCAAGGTAGCACATTACAAGCGCCGAAGTAATTTGTTAAATTGCGGAATAATATCAGGTCTGAGCTAGTTTCAACTAACTTGTGATATAACTTATCATGCGGAATCACAATGTTTTGGCAATTGCGTATTTTCGTTCAACCCTCTGAATCTCTCATTTTCTGGCGAGTTAGAGACCACAGTCATCTAACACAGTGTGTCATTGGACAGTGACTTCTATCCCTATACCTGGTGGGCGCAGCTTGCACCCAGTGAAAAAATGGGCAGTTTGGGGGAAGTTTTGATAAGGTTGAAGATCAAAACTTCCCCCATATTTTTACTCGGCAAACTACAGCCTTAACAAAACTTTCCCCTATTTCTTTACTTCCCCCTTTTTTCAATCTGCACCCTTAACAAAACTCCTCTTCTATTTTTTTACTTTCTCCCTGTTTTTCTCTGGGCAAACTGCACCATTAACAAAACTATTCCTATATTTTATTTTCCCCTATTTCTACTTCCCCCTATATTTCACTGGGCAAACTATACTCTTAACAAAAATTTCCTGTTTTTTTATTTTCCCCCTATTTTTTCATCTACACTTTCAACAAAATTTTTACCCTAGATGGGAAAGACCCAAAACTGGGGAGGAAGTTGCACCCGATTTCGATTTCAGATTTTGGGGGATAAAAGCCACTGTCATTGCATCCCACAAAATTCTTGCCAAATGGCATCCGAATCCGCCAAACTTTTAAAGTAGGGTGCACAGATATGATAGACGACAGACAAACAGACTATGGAGAAATTGGTAGATATAGGCGGAATTGCACGACTGCACTGCAAGACGCAATTCCGCTTAATGTTACTTATTATATTATAGCGTTAAATTGTTTTCAAACACTTAGCAGTTTTACAAAGTCATATATCTCAAAAAAGCGTAAGTTGATATCTAGAGCAAGCTGACATTAAGAACTGACACTGACTGCCCCTGTAAACGCATGCTTTTATCATTTATTTATATCAGTTATTTAGGCCTGCTTATGGAAATAAACATATTTATTAAGCATAACAGACTCGACGCAAACAGTTTTATTTCAGTAATCTTTAGAAGTCAAACTCAAACCTGCACCAATATGTTTGAGGGTCTGACAGAAATTTTAAGGATGAAGATTTCCAGGGACGGAGAACTGCGACTGGAAGCGCAGACATTTTTAATAGCTGATGATCAGTTGATTGATTGATTTTTTTTTTAAATTATTTATTTACTGATTGACTGATGATAATAATCGGGTGCTGTGGTTTGCGTACTTGTAATTTCAACGCGCAGGAGGCCAGTGTCTATGAAGCCAATCTGGTCTTCCGCTATGGACCTGACTTCGACAAACTGGCCTATACTCGACTCATCGCTTCAGGTCTGTGCTATATTTGAATGCATGACAGCAACTCATGCGGGGTTTCCACTCTTTTACTGACAGAAAAATCCAAGACTTTTCCAGGACTTTTCCCCCCAGGACCCACATAGGCCTAAACAATTTTCCAGGACCTTTTTGTAGCCCACAAATGTTTAAATATAACGACAAGAGTAAGTAATTAAGCGAGCGAAGCAAGCAGAAAGAAATTTGAACGGTTGTACGCAGTGGCGGATCCAGAAATTTGGAATAGGGGCGGAAGGGTAGGAGTGGGGTCTGGGAAGGGGGCTATGCCTTCTCTCCAGAAAATTTTTGAAATTTTTATGCCAAATTTTCGCCTGTTTTAAGATGCATCCGGTCAATAGAAGGGGGGGGGCGGCCGCCTCCCTTTGAATCCGCCACTGGTTGTACGCAATATTTGAGTAAGCAAAAATCAACACAAACTGGGTGATATACTATTGCTGCTTTTCCATCTGAACCTATGAAAAATGCGCGATTTTCAAGTAGCCTAAATTTTTCTAGGACCTTCCAGGACCTTAAGCTTTAATTTCCGGAACCAAAGTGATTTTTCAGGACTTTCCTGGTCCTGGAATTTTCAAGTGAAAATTCCAGGACTTTCCAGCAGGCGTGGGAACCCTGGAAACTAGCTAGTTGCTGAGAGCGCGCACTAGCTAGGCCTACCGTAATAATATTCTGTCCGTCCGAGTGACCGTCTGCTCTGGTGTCACGTCCCGCTAGGCCTTGGCCGCTTACCGATCTAAGCCTAGGTGAATGAAATAGCCTTCAGGTTTACACCATTATGATCATACCTTATACATGCAGTTTCTAGCATTTCGTAACGAAATTTTATGCCGCTGGGTGAGGAAGTTTCTCTCGAACAAGGACGTGAAAGAGGGGCATCCTTTCTGGGAAACGTTATTTTTTGCTGCTGTTGACTTGTGTAGCGTGAAAACGGTTACAGAAAAGTACAGACATATCTGCTTATTATAACAAGCACTGATGATAAGGATTTCAAACTAAGGTATCAACATCGATGTCCTGGAACGACACTGAACGGTAATAATAATTGTTATAATTATGTGTATGCAGGCAAGTACCCACACCTGATGGTTGCGTGCGAGGGGGTCACATTCAATTCTCCACAGCTTGAGCTGGTCGTCAACTTTGGCTCGGTGCCCGTGGGACAGAATCCCGAGAAGTGGATTGAAATTATCAACTTGTCTCCGGTACGCTGCAAACAATTTTAAGCTGCTTTTCTAAAAAAATGTGCCCCTTATTGTCGGACAGCGTGTCTGTGGCCGCGCCTGTCTGTCCGTCCGCAGATGTAGATAGTAAGGACCGTTTTGTATAGCAACAAAAATTCTCAGTCGACAGTAAGGGCGCATTGGGGAGGCGCGCTAAGGACTAAGCTGAGCAGATCGAAAATAATGAGTCATAACAGTCCGTTTGCACATGGGGATCATTTTTGACCCCACCGTCAGATAATCGGCGATTGCGTCTGTTCTAGTTGACACTATGCTAAGTGCTTCAATGACTTTGTAGCCAAAAGTGTCTGCAAGAGAACAGTGAACACTGGGTGACTGTAGCTGGTGTTGTAGGCGATTTTTAATAATTTGTTGTCTGAACATACCCCTCTGTAAAAGAGCTGTAGGAGCTTAAAACAGTCCCGACGCTGCAGATGTCGTTATGTGGGTGTGGCAGTATATCGCGATAACATCGTCCGTTAGTCGGCTGTGCGTGCGTGGTGAAGAGGCTAGCTAATTGCGGCCATGACGTCTGAAGGAGGCGAGTGTTTGGGCTTGACAAATATCACGACAAGAAACGGAACTACACTGTGTCCCAAAAAAACATCCCCAACATTTTTGGCTGTAACTTGAAAACCAATTATCAGATTTTGATAATTTTTGGTACGAATATTTCTGACACAACCTGACATCAAATGACCATT
>Ga0056128_1006434_pt1 | contig 14825 bp, 13 predicted proteins | sample WorMetLIZISLAND2_FD_71113 | JGI IMG/M metagenome (GOLD analysis project Ga0056128, IMG submission 71113) | Marine gutless worms symbiont microbial communities from Max Planck institute for Marine Microbiology, Germany - Olavius geniculatus... ...
ATAGGAAGTCGACCCCCGGGAGTCGAATGGTTACGTGACCGATGACGTCACGTGACCCCAAAACGTCAAGGTTGTGACCCCATTATCTTTGAGGCGCCATATCTCCGTAATGGTGCCAGATAGACGCATGCGTTGAGGTTAACAAGACAAATGGCAACTAGCGTCATCGACAGTTATTGGAAATTTTTCCTCTCTGTTCCTAAAATCGAGCAACATTTTATGAACTTTGGAGAGACAATTTCCAATAACGACCTCGACGCCAGTCACCATTAGTATAATATTAAACGGGTCTCAATTAGACGCTGGGTCTCTAACACAAACCGAAATGAACGAAAAAGCTCCTGAAGAATATTTCTTGTCTTATATTTATTTCAGCTGTCAACATCAAGCCAAACAGAACGCAGCAGCAACATGTAGGGCCTACCTAAAGCCTGGTTAGCATCCAACGTAAGGCACACAACACACGGACGAGTGGATGACAACGCAAAAACAGACACTGCTTCTATCTTTCGTATTGGCCGTGGCGTCGCTTACGTCTGCTGCGTAGGCCTACTTTCTTGCGTTCATTGCGTGTATTGCATTGGACAGAAGCCAGACCTAACATTGGAATTTCAAACTGGTGCTAAACAGCATGTTCTGAACACACAAACGTATTATTCCTATCAGAAACACCAATACCCTGCTTTTTGCTGGCTCGAAGAGCTGGCTTGATGAGCCTGCTATCTTGTCGTTTAAATGGTGTAATATTGCAAACGTTCACGAAGCTGGCTCGAATTGTAAATGGAACATAATTTATGGATACGACATAATGCATAATAATTATGCTAATATAATACCATAATAGCATAATAGGATCTGCGGTTGTACAGTAACACTGAATTTAGCTGACCAAAGTATCACAGATTCTCCAGTAACAAAGTCACTGTAAAAGTAGATGACAATTCAAACAGCAGAAACATTGTACGTAACCTGGGTTACGTAATGCAACAAATTTCCTAAAACATTTGACATCAACTGCAAGTTAACAATTCACCAGATGATATACCGGTATGAGCACTCGGATTAACTTAGCACACAATGGCCTCAGCAAGGGACCAGCAAACTGCAATATGATGAATGATACACTGGACTTTAAAGAATGGGTATATTAGAGAATTGGCTAGGGTTGACATCAGTCATCATTATGGTACAAATTTGTAAACACGTTTGAACTACAGTCCCTAGCGCCTTTCCAAGGGTTACTTTTTATAGTGGAAATAAACACAAATAGAGAAACTAAAAATGACAACACGTGTACTAGCTTGCAATGCACATGTTTCACAGTTCCTCCACGTTTGTTTTATCAGATGATGATGAAAAAACAACATCAAAGCATTTTGAAATTCTCAGTGTAGAAACAAAGCTATAATCATCATCATTTACTTCTTTTGGCCACGGAGATGGAGAGACACAGCGTTTGTTACGATAGCAAAATTAGTATGTTGCCACACTACTTAAATGAGATACGGTCGTCCACCTACCAATATAGCACTTGCTCGTTTTGAATTCCAACTGGAAATCCACTTCCATGTCCCAACATCATAAGCGACTGCAGAAAGCTGGGTCCTTTTAAACAAAAAATGCATCACTTTCTGGAAATTTTTGACATCTGGTAAGCTTGTTAGTTTAGTTCACCTCTTGAACTAAAAATTTGTACATTTGACACTCCCGTCAAGGGAAGCATGCACCAATTTTGGTGAGCCTACACACTCTTTGGTTTTTAAATTAGAAGCCAGTATGAAACGAACAGACATACAGACAGACGAGCAAGACTCATAATGTGGCCTATTAGAACAGGCACATTAAGAACATGTGTGTAAAAGAATAAATGAGCCAATAAATGCCAAGCTGGTACAATGTCGCAACATCACTCGGCAAAGTATCACTTTCAGACACTTCTGGATGGATCCTATAATTTATTCACAGACTGCATTCAATTAATTGTTTCAAGTTACTTCTGCAATATAAAAATAGATGCATAAGTTCATCTCAACATTCAAAATGTTTAATATTAAGGCACCAACAAAATCTACAGTCTGCTGTAATCACATGCACTATTTCAGTACACACAACACTGGAGCATAATGATAAAAAATAATTACGACTGTAACAGTTAAATTTCATTCAAATATCTCACCTATTCTCTGTTTGGTCGACAAAAGTTTAGTCCTGGTCTTCAAATATCTCACAGAAATCATGAGGAGTTATTAAATGCCCACCCTTCCAGATGCCAAACCAAAGACGTTGAAGCATTTAAAACTTAAAGCATTTCAAGTTTCCTTAAAACTGGTCTACTATACGTGACGTACTAAAGGTAAAATTTAATGTATTGTTGGGCGCAAGACTTCTCAAAGTCTTATGATCTTTCAGTCAACCACCAACGCTATCAAAGTAGCAAAGAGACAATAATTGCTAATGTAACATTAACAAAAAAATCTGATGCAATCACTCCCCTTACACTTAATTCAATCAACAAACTAAAAGCAATCACAGAATTAGAGAGTACAAAGAACTCAACACAGTTGCTATTTCACAATGAACGACAACTTATAATTCTTTATGATATAAGCATGAAAAAACAGAAATCAGCAGCAGACGCAGTGAGAAGCATATGATAATAAAAAAATTCACCAAAAAACACAGACGCTTTAGTTTATTAAGTTACACAAATGCACACAAACTGTCAATCAGATACGCTTAATACAGCTTAATCCTGAAATTAATATGCCTGCATTCTTCAACAAAACCATTGCAGTGTGCGCTCATCAAAAAAGCTGAAATTAGCCAAGGTGCAGAGAAGCAAACGTAAACAAGAATCCGCACGGAGAGACGACCTAGTCAGTCATTTCAAAATAATCAACGTAAGGTTTGTTCGAACGTTTCGTTGCTGCAGATGCATTGCTGGTCGGCTTAGCATCAGTGTATACCTGAGTACTGTGCTTTGCAGCCTGCGCAGCAGACCTACAGCAATGCAAACATGAGCTTATTACAGAATTAAAACTAAACCATTTAAAAAAAATTAAAGTCCAACCAGATTTTATCGGGTTTTGTGTTTTTTGGGTTAAACCTAAGTTTTTTTTTAAAAAGGGCTAATTTATGGGTTTTGAAGGCTTTCGTGAGTTTCAAGATATTAGAATTAGCAAAGCCAGATACTGGTCCAATTCAAGTACATATAAACAATTTTCCTAATTCACTGGTCTAATCATCACTGTAATGTTATAAAAACTTCATCGAAATAAAAATTTCATAATTAGTGAAACAAGGAAGTAAAACTGGATTAAGTTTGGGGTGAGTCTTTGGTGCATTTTTTGGTGGGTTAAGCCAAGAAACCCTACTGTTTTTCGATATCTACCGAAGTGTCTCAGTCCTGACATACTATCTCCACCAAAAAACAATTACATCATGTGACAAGAGTCAGCTGGGTTACTCCAAAAAAAATTATGAACAGACTTTGATGGAGTTTGGCGTAAGAGGTTAGGCATGGCCCAGGGAAAAGAACCAACACAGGCAAGTAACTAGATGTGACCACTAAGAGCCGGTTTCTGGATCTTAACTGGCCGGTCAAGTTAGTGTTAACTGACAGATATGCATAACTCGCATTTCCCATTGCACTAACCAACGGTTATAATGGTCAAGAATTTAACTGGCCAACATCGGCCAGTTAGCTAACCGTCGATCGTAGTTATCGTATTTAACGCAACTTTTGTACCATTTTGCAAGCAGTTAATTGACGAATGTGATACTATAGAACGATTTTACCATATAGCAAGGTCTTCAAAATGCTCAAGGAGACGTTTGCTGCTACAAATTTTACTACAAAATCCATTCATGAACGGACAAAATGGGCGTCTGCAATCAGTTGGATGGCTCGTGGGCTGGCTGACGAGCGCTTGCGCTCATTAATATTCATGATGCTCGCCTGCGCTAGGCGGAAGTGATTAGCGCCGTGCGCATTGTTGCTAAGCATTCAGCAACCATGGTTTACCATTTATTTAGCTAACGGCCAGTCAAGGTTTTGTTCAGAAATGCGCACAAACTTAACTAGCGAGTTACAGTTATTAACAGATGGTTTACTAACTGATCAGTTAACTAAAAGATCCAGAAACCAGCCCTAAAAAGTAAAAAGCTTGAAAACATGTACTCAAACAAAGAATGTCAATGATAAGCTGTTTCTTAGAATGAGACCAAACACAATGAACAATAGTGAAGACAAAAACAAATATTCAATAAGAATACTAAATTTTAGTAATTATTAATATAATTTTCTAAATGAATACTAAAGCTTGTTGTTCATAGTGAGTAAGACCGGGACTTACTTGATGTCAGCCTCCTTGCTGTTGATAGGAATTGGCATCGGAGCCTTAGGAAACAGTTCACGCTGGACTAATGCCGTCAGCGTCACGTTTGGCAGCCAGCATTTGTCACTGCAGCAACAACAACACCAAACAAATAACAGAATTCATGAGTGGTGTGACTTCAACTAAAAACTATGTGATCAAAATTATATTAATAATTACTAAAATTTTTAACATAATCACATAATTAATTGTTGATCTGTGCAGCTCCATGAAACAAGAATCAGTCAGATAGATAATTATTACATCAAATAGGCCACTGCTGTTGCTACTACTATCCCTTATGAAAATACTAATGATTATGGGTTTTGTATAACTGGCTATTTTTAGATAATTATATTCAATGACTGACAGAGACAAGAAATCTGAGCTAATGCTCTTGAGACATGCGAGAGCTTATGGCAGTTCCTGTTCGCAGCTAATATCGGTTTATCTCCATCCATTTCGTCGCACTTCACTCTTCTGCAGCCAAAAATCGCACAAAATCACCAGTCCTCCATTTTCTACGTTCAAGGTCATGCAAAGTCATCAATGTTGATACCATTAACAAGCACGTCACCATTGCTTGTTATGATAATATAGCTAAATTTTGCCAAAAAAACCAGGTCATTCAATGCCATCTTACCGAACGCTTTTATGAAAGGTCTGCGGCTCATACTTGCGTTTGCCCATTTTTCTCCCCTCTGTTCAGGGGACCCCTTCACCCAGTGGCATGAAATTTTGTCACAAAATACTAGAGACTAAGGCTATCATGTGGTGAAAACCCGAAGTCTCTATCTCACCTGGTCTTGAAACGGTAACAGGTTGTGACACCAGAACAGACGGACGGACGGACAGACAGACAGAATTACCATAGCCAATACACGCCATATGCCAGCTCTCACGCATAATAAAACAGAGTTCAAAAAGCAAACAAACCCTACCTATCACTCAGTCACCAGAGTCAAATAATAGATCTTATTAAACAAAAATACAAATAAATATTAACAGTATGATTAACAAATGACACTAGAATCAAATAAAATGCCAGCTGGCAGAAAACAAACCATTCACGTACAACTTTACTACACAAATAAAAAACCTACCTTATGAAAAGTAGGTCAGCCAATCAAAACCTAATATACATTGTGGGGCATAAAAAACACACCAAATTTTTTTTTGTCATAACTTGAAGAAAAGTTAACCAATTTTAATAAGTTTTGGTATGAATATTCCTGATACAACTGGCCATCAAATGAATGTTTAGTTTCCCACCTCACTTACTGTCTTACCTGGGGAAAGAAAATGAACAAAATATTGCATTTTTAACCACTGGTGTTATTGCTTAATCAAAAAAACGCACAAAACACATTTTGTACATATTTTTATCATTTTAGCTGATAGTTTATTTATCTAATTGTCCATTTTTAACTGCATATAAAAATGTTTGAAATGTTGGCCTATGAACATGGGCTCAGCTCGGAGGCACTTTCTCTATTCGTTGATAGCAGCGTCGATACCATTCTGCTCCAGACCAATCCAGACTTCACCAATTGTTTCTTACATTTATCAACATTCTTGAATGTTAGGCCTATTTAATGAACGTGCTGCTGCACAACAGTCAAACCTCGTAATTGATTGGCTGTTGCTGGCCACATATCCGGAAAGATGAAATTTTATAGTTTTTTGTTGATTTTAATGCATATTTTGTCTGTTTTGTTTTTAACAGGTAGTGCAGAAGCAGATGTTGGGCGAGGTGGGAAACTGAACGACCATTTGATAGCCAGTTGTGTCATAAATATGTGCACCAAAAATTATTAAAATTAGATAACCCTTCTTCAAGTTATGGTAAAAAAAATTTTGGCGTGTTTTTTATGCCCCACAGTGTACATGTACTGTATAACCAGTACTTTCTTTTCTTCTTTTTTTTGCCGATGACCTATAGAAATTGCTGCTGCAGGTTTTTATCAAACCAAGTGCCTTCCTGTTGCACAACAAAGAAGCTCTCGTAAGGTAAAGTGAAAGTGAAAGAAGAGGTGCAGAAATACCGGACGGCTGTGGCAACAACGTTCTTGTTTGGTTCTTCATCGTAGCTCTCGGTCTGACAGCCGTAGGACTCCGCCAGCTCGTGGATCACTCGTCGCTGTACACTCGGCATCGACTTGAATGAGTGCACCTTCCGAGCAACCTTTGGCTGAAAGACACACAAAACAAACATTTCACAAATGCTCTACTGTGACTTTCACCATTCACCATCAGCATCAGTGTACCTCATGCTCAAAAAAATTAATCACCAAAAGAGTTTGAATAACTTAGTCACCAAGCTTTTAGCACTGGTAATAACAACAATAAGAAGAATATCAGGGATGACTTACGGTAAAGCTGACCAAAACAACAACTATTTGGTAAGTGTACATAAAATTACTTCAGTTAGAAAATAAAAATGTTTTACGCATCTACTCCAAAGTGTCAAACATTCTTAATTATGCACACAGAAAGTGGTGGGTTGTTCACTCATAACTGTGTCCAAAAATGTCCACTTATCAAAACATGTTTGCAGAAAAATTGGCACAACAAGCCAATGCCAGCCATATCACAGCTCCTGTAGTCATAAAAAACCAACCAACCATGACATACCTGATTCGCGGCAGTGACTAGTTCCGACAACGCCTTCTCCACGCTGGCAACAAACGTGGGGTTCTGACGGGCGTAATCCTTGAGGAACTGGCTGTAGGTCGGGTTGCCGAGCTTGCTGGACAGATCAGGATTCTTGATCTCGAGCGCCAGAGCAAGTCGACGATTACGCTCCATCACAGCACACTCCGAGTTACATGCCAACCTGCACATGCCTCCTATGACTTCAGTTATTAATCAATCAGTGCAGCAGCTACAGCTACAGCTAAATACTAGTGCTGCAGAAATTATCAAATAATTAAGTGATTAATCATTAGCACGTCAGATTAATAACATTTCAATCTTCAAACTTAAAATCAAAGTCACACCAATGAAAACTTCATAAAGTAGACACAATGACATTACAACATGCATGATGCATCAAAAATCATTTCAATCACCTGTTTTTCTAGAAGTCAACATTTTAGTCTATTCATAAGACTGTATTGAAACATTCAATTAATGTGCCTCAGTGCATCTATGACAGCTTACAATTCAATTCAACAATGAACACATATATACACACTGTGTTTCATGTTATGTCGAAAATATCCATACGAGAAATAATGAAAATACACTAATCCTTGTTCAAGCCATATTTGATAAGACTGAGGATCCGTTTCTGAGACAAAGTGGAGAATCACCTGCGATTCTTCAGTTCTTTCTTGAGAACGGAAATGTCGATGGACTGTTTCTCCCAGAGTCTGGAAGCAACAGCCTGCGCTGCAGCCTTGCCATAGTCCATGTCTCTACTGGCACTACCGACCGCTCCCTGCATGCAGAGCACACGCTCTTCACGCCGGCTGCACTCGCAGCGTACGCTGATCTCAGTCTTGCACGCCGTTGACAGACACTCTGACCCCGCATGACACGGAGCGTTGCACGGGTGTCCACAGTCAGGCCGCGGGGAAGGACACAGCTGTGAACATGGCTGACAGTCTCCCTACAACATTGTGTCAAAGAAATGAAACTTCAAGCAATTGCAATAAGCATTATTCTTGTAATAAGACTGAGGCGACTGGAGAGAGTACAAAAAAAAAACAAAAACACAGTGAACAAAAAAAAAACAAAACACAGCTCAGTTAAATGAGGTCCTATATATTGCCGCTATCTTCCAAGCAATTAGATCCAGACCAAATTAGGCTGCTTGGTTACACTTGTGCTAAAACACACATGTTGTGCTAAACAATTTGCCCACTGCCCAGGGTTGCTCACTGATAACAAAACGACTGGCCGTTGAACCTGTGACCTCATAACTGTTAGTCTAGGCCTATGTACAGAGTCTTACGTAGTACCTTGTGGCAAATCTGAATGCACTTGTGAATGCCGCATGGCAGTGGCCTGTTACATGCAAGACCACATGAAATCTCTGCCACATAGCAAGGAATGTTAGAGCGTAGCTCGTGGCCACCATGACACCACTTCTGTGTGAGCACGGGGCAGGGCGGACACTGCGGCTCACTGTGACACGTGTGCTGCACCTGCATGCAAATAACACTTCTGATCTAACACGCCCACGTAAAAGGTTAAACGTACTGTATAGCTCTTTATAGGAAACCCATCACAGAGCTATGGAGCATCACCTGCCATATGGGATCACACAGTGTTACCTGCCACCTGATGCAGGTGAATGCACCCCACCTTAACCCCAGCCAGAGAGGCTAATACTTGATTTACCTACCCTGGAGGGATGGAAGGATGAGTTGACTTAGTCAGTTGGTTGCATACAGAGATGGTTTACATGCTAGCAGGTAGTCACACATCCAAGTACTAACCCAGTCTGGTGTAGAACAACTTCGTTGATTGGACACAACACGTTACCGCTATGCCACGCCGGCAACAAAAAAGTGACAGTAATGAATTAAACTGCCAGTATGTTTGCTTAGTACAGTCCGTGCCATGCAACTGAACTGTACTAACACACTCCAGTTAGTTTACTTACTTACAAGTGCAACTGATCTGCCATATTCAGTTCAGTTCAGTTCAGTTGTGTCACTCAGTACACTACTTCAATACTCAACAGAACTAAGATTTAGAGTTAACTGTTCAGTGATCTTGCTTTGTACACGAGACAACACCCCGAATCAGTGTGCTGATGCAAGTGTGCCATCAGGCAGTGGGTGGGTGGTTTTCAACATTAGGTTATTCAAAGTTCATTACACCAAACAGGCATACAGTGACCATTTAGTGCTGCTGGTGCTACAAATACTTCTCTTACTTTCAGTTTTTGTTAGCTGACCTACATGCTGTAAAATCAGGCGTATTTAAAAAGAATAAAATGGTAATAACGTACAGTTAACTCAAATGTTTAACTAATAAAATTAATTGTGCTGTAACTGTTAGTACCAACGCGTACACTGCCAGGTAGTTAGGTGTTAATACTAAGTCTATCAAAGTGTATCAAACCACAACTAAACAAGAGATAAATTCCCCGATGTTCCTAGTTCCATCTAGTGTATAGTTCAACAAATAACTTTTAGACAGAAAGCAATAACTAATTATTAGTACGGCTCGACACCATGGCTAGAAGACAAGTCAAAAGCAACTAGACATACTCTGTGTCCACAAGCATGAGGTCGTGTACAGGGTCGGTTGCATGGCGGTGGAATAGTTCCACATGGCACTGGCGGGTAGATCACTTCTGCACCACACTCGCACCGAAGCTCATCAAAACTCACTTGCCAACATGGCGGACATTTACCACGATGACACAACTCTTCACACTTATGACTTCTGCATGCTAGCTTGTCTACACATAAATAACAAGCAAAGCTGTCACCCCATCCACCTAGCTATGCTGATACAGACACATTTATTTATAATTTTAACTAAAAGTCCACTTTTACACTGCAGTGCCTGCTGCAGCATGGGCTGCCTTGCACCATGAAATATGCATTTCTTTTTAGAGGCTTTCTGTCAACCAATGACCTGGATCTTTCAAAGACAGACAGACGAATGTACAAGCCTGTAATGCACAATATTAGCATGGCCACATAACAATAGAATATGAATTGAATACAGCCAGCCTCAAACGATGGATAATGCAAGCCACGGAAACAAACCCATAGATTCTGGTCAATAATGTTATCTAACAGCAATATTGTGGCAATTTTACAGTTGGACACATAACGATATGACCCAATCAACCACATTTGGCCTTCACCTCATAAGCTGCTACTTATTTCCCATCCGAAGCAGGGTAGGAGGCTGAGTTAACCTGAGCACATAGTAGGTTAGCAACTTGCTCACAACTGCCTGCAAATGACCTGCGGTAATATTCAAACCACAATGTGAAAGTTATGAGTCTGATACTCTAACAACTAGACCAGTTAGGCACTCACGCTATGAGACATCATACTGTAAGTGCAGATTCACACAAGTAGCTACGATACTCACTTTCTACTCACTCTTCTAACATATCTTATGAGAATCTCAGTAATGTAAGACGTATAAAACTCACATCCACACACAAGCCGGCACTGATGATCTGCAGCGACGCAGCAGTACTGTCCACACTTGTGACGTCCACACGACATCTTCTTGTTGCACCGTCGGTCGCATGTATACACCGATGCACCATTCCCACCACTCTGGGACTTCATCGCAACAATGTCGGAGCAAGGCATCTCGGTAGTCTCTCGGCCACATCTGCACTCCACCGACGTGACTCCTTTGCACGGCCCACACGCGCCACTGTGACACTTCTTCTGACACTGGTGTCGATCTTCTGCATTCCAGCACCACCAGAACTACTGTTTTCAGTTTTTGCTTCTAGTCTTAATATTAATAACAATACTAGAAAGCAGTCAGAGCCTGCACACCTCTGCCAAGGCAACGTTGTTCGCTAGGTGGCAGCACCATCTTCAGTTTCGCAGCGGTTTCCCTTATGCCCTATGGAAAGCAATGCTAACAAAAATTTCAAAGTGATCCAGAATCCAGGATTCCTTCCGGATCACCCCCAAAATTGAATCACTGGTGGTTTGTGCCATTCCCGACATACCCTCAAGATTTCAGAAAGATCCACCCATAACTTTTTGAGTTATCTTGCTAACACACAGACAGACAGACAAACAAACAAAGTCTGGCAAAAACATAACCTCCTTGGCGGAGGTAATAATAGTAACAAATGTAGCCAATGTAATTATACTGCAACTGGCATACCACGAATAACTCATAAAAAGCTAGTAATATCAACAAATACGTCAGCTGTGACTATCCACAGAAAGCTGCACAACCGTGAATGCAATCCTGATGCTGATCTACAATCTTTTAAACTGAAAATTGGTACACTGGCTATGCCTTGGTAAATAATTGCACCAATTTGGTTTTGTTGTCACTCTTTTGTTTTCAAGTTTGGAGCCAGTGCAGGATAAACAGACAGACTCATAGATAAACCAATGGGTAAAACTTGTATTGCAGCCTATTAATATCGCCACATGATAAACGTGCAAAAATCATGTGATAAAAGTATAATAATCAGCAGCTGGAAGACATGGCTGACATTTACTTTTATCATACACAAAACTTTGCTGGATCTCACTGTAAAGCTGCAACAAAGCTCACGTGTGTCCGCTAACTTAAACGCAAAAAGAACAACAACAGGTAATAATAATTGATTAAAAAGTTTTAAATAATTAACTTTAAAAAATAATTAACTGTTAACTTTGACTACAAGCTTACAGTGGTAATGCTAAAAAATGCATTTTCTTGTTCAGCAAATTTTTCACTAACTGAGCTAAAGGCTCATCAAAACATAATTACTGAGTGTAGACTTTAAACCAGTCTTATAGAAAAACAAAAATGATAACTTTTTCAGAAATAACAGACGACTGAAAAAGCAAAAAGAGAGACAGACAAAACAAAACAGTGAAAACAAATATCATAATAGATTATGCAGTAACAATGATGTGGATCAATCGTTAATTTCTGCAGCTCTAAAAAATTAAAAAGACATGTTTACCATCAGTTCCACATAGCAGTTGCTTCAGACACTTGAGCTGACACGTAGGTACATTGTCGGTGCAGGCCAGCCTCGGCTTTGCTGTAGGAATACTGGCAAGAGCCGTCTTACCACACTGACAATGGGTGAGTCGATGTGGTCGTAGTGCACAGTCATCACAAGGTCCAGGATGGCAGCGGAGGTCACACTGATGACGACCACAGTCTAAGTCTCGACCGCACACACTGCCGCATAAGTACACCGACTCAAAGGACTCGTGGGTACCACAGAGCACCGAACGGGTCTGCTTTTCACAACTGCATATCTACGCTCACACACACACACACACACACACACCAGAAAGATAAGATTATATACAATGTCCGATAACTGCATCAAAAGAAACACGGGTCACATTTTCAAAACTTTCCTAAGACATTTTCCAAAGACCTTCTTATGTCAGATGATTTACGAATTCCAAAAAAGTTTTCTTTTCTGAATTTTCAATAGCTTTATTTGTGTTTCTTTTGTTTTCTTATCTCTGTAAAATAATTCAAACAATCAGATGCACCTATACAGACCATGTAATGTATGCACCCCATACAAAAAAAAAATTCTTTGAAAAACTTCTTATCTTGTCATGACAAGGAAAACACAATTTACACACCATTTCGTCATTCAAGTTGACCAAATCCAAACTTGCTTTACTTACTCATTGCCAATGTAACAATGGTGCCAAGTAAATAATCTATGATGCCACATATATCATCTAAACTTATTGTCAGTGTAGCATACTTCTGTAAAAATTACATTTTATTATGCAGCTTTCTTCTGTACGACAAAGTTACTACCTTCCTACATATTTTCTTAAATTCTGCCAAAAAAGTGTCCACAGAAGTTCAAAAATCCACATCCTTTCTTAGAAAAAGAAGTCTTCCAAAGATCTTCCTAAAATGTGGCCCCAGATTCTAAAATATCCAGACTTAAGAATAAAAAAATACTATAAACAGAAATGACTCATTGATGCCACAGACAATGCCACAGACAATGATATAAATATCACTGTCTTAGCAAGATCTTGCTAACACCATCTCAACTGTATTCAATACCTGGGTAATAGTTTTGGAGCAAAGGTCACATGGTCCATCGTGACAAACTGACTGGCAGCTGTGCTTCCCACAGTTGAGGGTCTTCTCGCAGACTTTGTCACACTGCACTGATGTTGCCGCTGCACACTTCACCGTCTGTTTAGTCTTTCCACATGCGCAGGACTTTGTCGTGAATGCCTGGCAGGGCGGACACGGGCCAGGATGACAGAGTATATTACATCTATGTGGGCAATCTTTGTCCCGTTCCCTGCCACAGACTTCTCCACAGCTGTGTGGAGTAAGGTACTGCTGAAACTCAGGATCTTTCAGTTTACCTGCAGCAAATCATCCACAAACAAAAAACCAAAATTTATTATCATCTATCACAATGTCTTAATTGAACCGGCGTGATCATGGTAATACCTCCAACAGTACATTGTTTATTTATTTATTTAGTTCATGACAAAGCATCCATAACAATTTACAGTGTAACATCACAGCTGGACAACCATGCACAAACAAAATAGTGCTAACAGCTGCCCAGCTGATACATAAGAAAACCAATACAAAAGCTAGGCTACTAACATGGTTAGTAATTACATCGCAAATATGCTGACAAGTCAATGTCTTTAAGGGATTTGCTGAAAGCAGCCTGTGAACTGAAGCAGACTAAGTCAGGCAAAGAATTCTAAATATTGACAATCCTGCATGCAAAAAAGTTTTGGCGAATACTCTTGGCATATCATGCCTTGTACAGCTTGCAAACGTGGCCCCGTGTATTAAAGTATGAATTAAACAAAAAGAGACTATTGACATCAATATCTAGTAATATTTTTTCACTGAACAAGAGTATTCAGTTTGGTCACGAAGGATTTCAAAATGACAAAATTTTGGTGCCAAACCAGCTATTTTCTATTTTGTCTGAATTTAGCACAGCCCAATGGCTGCACTATATTGCCAACACAGACATTCTGTTTTATTGTCTAGCTAGTCTCTCTGTTGAAAATGTTTCTAGTTAGTCCGCCCGAAAACGATAGTTTTCGGAAGGACTTCTGTTTTAAGCATGATGTTTTATTTATTTTTTTTTTCCGAGCGTGAGATCTCCGAGATGCGTGGGCCGACCGGCGCGAAATTTTGCACGATGGTCAGTACTGGGCCGAATTTTATAATGCCGGTCCAAAATTTTGGGGGGCGCACCCCCAAAAAATTTCAGGGGCCGAAAACATGCAAAATTTGGCCCAATTTCGGACGACTTGGAAGTTCGGCGGCGAATATCTCCGAAACGGATGAAGATATTCAAAATCGGATTTTTATTCTGTCTACCGCCATTCCTCCTGCGTTAGGCGAAGCAAGTCCGGTGAAGTTTGGTCCAGTGACCTTGGAGATCTCGATATTGAATCGTACCCACCCAAAGTGCATTTTTGGGAAGACCATATTTCGGCCCCTAGGGGGTGCTGCGCCCCCAAATTTTTACACGTGCTAGAAAATGACCAAGTCTTACTAGCGCACCCCCCACCAGGGATGGAAGCCCCCTTACAACTTTTTTCAAAGGGGGGTCAAAAATTGGCTTAAAATGCAATAAATTAGCGCTTATAACTTCGGAGTTAGGGGGTGTAGCTCGACGAAACTTTGACACTTGACACGGCTCTAGGTTGGGGTGTTAACGCAGGTACGAAATTTGGGGGCACCGCCCCCCTTAAAATTTGGGAGGGCAAAAAACGTCCAAAATTTAGTACGTTTTACGACAACTTT
>Ga0056128_1006436_pt1 | contig 14825 bp, 15 predicted proteins | sample WorMetLIZISLAND2_FD_71113 | JGI IMG/M metagenome (GOLD analysis project Ga0056128, IMG submission 71113) | Marine gutless worms symbiont microbial communities from Max Planck institute for Marine Microbiology, Germany - Olavius geniculatus... ...
CGTGAAAAACGCCGATTTCCGTGAAATCCGTGATTTTTTGTGAATTTTAGCGCTTTTAGTTTAATTTATGACAATTCCAGAGTTTTATCAGCAGCTTTTGTACGGATGTTGCTGTTTGCTGCGTGTCGCACTTCAGCACTAAGTAGTTGACATTGACTGTCTTGAGTCTTGACTTTTAGTAAATATTCGTTGTTCTGAAATTTCTTCATTTGCATTAGCGCAGCACCTCGAAATAACGTCTGTGGGGCCCGTGAATTTCCCGTGAATTTGCGAAACCCTTTCCGTGAATTTTCCGTGAAATTTGACACATTTTAAAAATTCTGCCGTGAAATCATGCATTTTTTTTCGTGAATTCGGTTGATCCCTACCAATCAGTCATGGCAGAATATCGCTAGATTCCACAGTCACATGTAAATATACAACAAGAAATATTATTAGATTGTGACCAATCTAATGTATTTCTCGCGTGCATCATTTTCTTTTGTATTCTTCTAACAGCTTTTTTGTTCCTTTTAGCTTGTAGAGACCCGGTGTCTTACTGAGACCCATTTAATATTATACTAATAGTGACTGGCATCGAGGTCGTTATTGGAAACTGTCTCCCTGAAGTTCAGAAAATATTGCCCGATTTTAGGAACTGAGAGGGAAAATTTCCGGTAATGGTCGATGACGCTAGTTGCCATTTGTCTTGTTATACCTCAATGCATGCGTCTGTCTGGCACCATTATGGATGTGGCGCCTCAAAGATAATGGGGCCACAACCTTGACCTTTTGGGGTCACGTGACGTCGTCAGTCACGTGACCATTCAACTCTCGGCGGTCGACTTCCTATGGGTGGTCCATTGTAACCATGCATCTATCTGGCACCGTTATGGAGATATAGCCGTTTGAAGTTCTTCCAGGAAGGCTCTTCCAGGAACAGAGATCGGTCGGTCGTCAGTCGGTCCTCTTCGCTACATTAGGAACGTAGCACGTGAGGAGTAAAAATTATGAGTTGCTTGTTGATTAAAATCATAATAGCACTAAAGGAAAACAGCCTGTTTTATGATAAAATGTCACAAATGAGCAAAACAGTAAGTTTTCTGATAGTTACAGTGCTGATAGGAAGATGTGTAGCATTTCATTGTGGTGATTTGGTTGGTGGTAGTCTGGAAGTAGCAGTACCAACAGTGAAATGTTTAGTGGTGGCATAATGATAGGTCATTCAATTTATGGTCAAGAGGTTGTGGGTTTAACTCCCATTCGGGTCGCTATCAAGTGGTTACTACTAGAGTGGGTGGCTGTCTGCAGACAGGTAAACCGTCTTGTTATATAACCAAGCACCAATGTTAACTCAGCTTTCCATCCCTCCAGGGTAGGTTAATCCAATACCACCTTGCTTGGCTGTGCTTAAAGCAGGGCACATTTTCTTGTGTCAAGTGGCAGGTAACACTGTGTGATCCCATATGGCAGGTGATGCTCGTAGTTTTGTGACGGTTTCCTGTGAAGAGTTATACACATTAGAGCTATACATGCCTTTAACCTTTTATATGTCGAATATGTGTATATAATTGCGTAGGACATCCATCTTGCAAAGCGTTTCTATGACATGGCTGCGGAGACGAGTGCTGATGCCAAGGTGCCAGTCATGATGGCTCTCAGTCGACTCAATGTCTACTTCTTCATTGAATACCTCAAAGATGTAAGAAGCTTTGAACCTTGAAGTGTGTTGCTTTAATTCTTAACCTTATTACCTTAATTCTCTTTTTTTGTTTACTGCCTTGAACATTAGTACTTTAGAATTGATAATGTGAAGTTGGTACACCTCTAAACAGTAAAAAACGGCAACAGTAAAATCAGCAATGGTAAAAAAGGGTAACGGAAAAAACGGCAACAGGTAAAAACGGCAACAATAACAGTGACAACAATTACAGACTGTACATGTCGAGCCGCGTTGGTTTTTAGTCAGCTCGTCGGCCGGGGTGTGTATGTCGCTTGTGTGAGAACAGGTCGACGATTTATTTTCACTTCAGATAGCAAGCTTTTTCGCTGTTTGTTCGAAACAACGAAAAAGCTTGCTATCTGAAGCAAAAATAAATCGTCGACCTGTTCTCACACAAGCGACATACACACCCCGGCTGACGAGCTGACTAAAAACCAACACGGCTCGACATGTACAGTCTGTAATTGTTGTCACTGTTATTGTTGCCGTTTTTACCTGTTGCCGTTTTTTCCGTTACAAACAATGAAAAAGCTTGCTATCTGAAGCGAAAATAAATCGTCGACCTGTTCTCACACAAGCGACATACACACCCCGGCCGACGAGCTGACTAAAAACCAACGCGGCTCAACATTTGTCACGATAAACTAGAGTCCTTGGGGCAGCCCACAGTGAAGATCTCGTGATCCTAGCTTGCATTGTGTTGACACAATACTGCAGTTTGACAGATGGATGTCCAGACGATGGCTAAGATGCACAAAGCATTACATGCTGTCGCGCATAAAAATTTACTGAAATGAAATTTTATGGGCTTTATTCCAGTGATTCATCACTGTGTCTTATAATATGATTCGTATCCAAAGGCATGGTTGTGAAATTGTGAATTGAGATTAACCATCATGTAATGGGTCAGTTTTTCTTGTCACACCTGTCGTTGGTCTCTTTTGAAGGCAGATTGGATCCAAAATCTGACTATTTTGAAGCAGAAGTTTTTTTGCAGCTATGGCTCTCTCTATATGTGATGTATTGTGGTTTGTTAGAACACAAGCATCTTCAAGTTTCTGAACGTTGCAGAGCTGCTAGGTCCTTACTGGGACATGTACATCACAACATTGCTGTGCGTTGTTGTCGGCTTAATACTGTTGCTACGGCGTCGAGTGTTATGAGTGAACTAGTCTTGTCTTAGACTCCAACATAATCCTCACACAAACATGGTTACATGCCTTTTGTATGATACTGTACGGTTCCTGGTCCTTTGAGCTTTCATTGTCCTTGCAAACCAGGAAATGGTTACTAATTAATGTCTTTCTGAATGCGGACAGACAGCAAATGTATGAACTAAGTAATTGTGTCGGCACACATTCACTTCACGACTTCCGGTCTTGCTGTTAAGCTGTTATTCTTTAATAATAATCTGTCTGTTTATTTTTGCTTCATTCTGCATGCATGATTATCCACTGAGTCCTGAGCACATTTACCATGCTTGTGTCAAGATATTGTTGTAGCTAAAATGATGCTAATGTTAAAGAAATTGATTGATATTTTGTATAGTTATTGTCAGCTCAGTTACATGGGTGGTGGGCCATAGCTCTTCCGTACATTGCTGTTACATTCCCGGCATTTAGACCTATATGAAGTAACTAAGCTGTACTGCTTTGTAACAGAGGTACATCTGTGAATAACTAACCCACAGTTATTACCAGGTATTGGAACAGTTTGGAGTCAAGGCTGTGACCTCGATGGACAGACCGTTACGCCAAGTCACACTTTTGTGTTTAAAGATTAGTATTTAATTCGAGTAAAATTCTTGCAGATGTGAATGTCTGTTCTGTAAATGTGGTTCTGGGGCCGTATGCATAACAGCATCTTAGTTTACGCCGAGATTAGCGGCTATATCGTGACTAACAAGTCCGAAACTAATCGACGAAGTTAGTCGGTATGCAAAAAGACGACGTAGCAGTCGGACTAGCAAGTCCCGGTGTAGTTGATGTCGGGTAATTTCATTTTGGAATTCCCTAGCATGAAGTCACCCATTCTCACGCTGACGCATGCACGGCAGGTGCGCATCGGCAAAATTGTCGTCTGCTCCCTCTGCTGCAGCCACGGGCCGTACATTAATATTCATGACGTCTGTGGCCTAGGCTAATTACAGCTACGCGTGCAGGAGAAATGTGCGACGCAAAAATGTGCGAACAAAATCAGGCAATAAATGTTATATTCCTTAAATTTTAATTCTAAAATTGTGTTAGTAATAGATACTGGCTAGCCATAAGTGTTGAATGATGCAAGATGTATTAGCAAGTGCCATAATTTTGTTGTTAACGAATTTATTTATGCTGGACTAAACCTGTTACGCCTGGTTGCGAGGGAGACTAGCTTTAGTCCCTTATTTACGCCCAAACTAGCGATAAGTCGTCGTTATGCATACCAACTTAACAGTTAGTCCAACGTAACTCGGATTTAGTCCGAGACTAAAGTTACGACGTTATGCATACGGCCCCTGGTGAAATGCTGCCAGAGAAATTGTACAGTGGACCTTGTATACATTGATTTCTAGGACGCTGCCTTTCACATTTGTTAATAACATTTTCTGTGTTATTACATGTGCACATTGTATGTTGGTGCGTGATTTTTGTTCTGTAACTTTTGTTGATCTCCATGATGCAGTGATAGCTTCTTGGTATGTGCAACGGATAGAGTATCATACCACAGTGTGGTGGAACCAGGATGCATTTGTATGGTTTAGCTGCTAGATTATTTGGTTCGATTTTAGTAGCTGGTTTTGTATTATATGGCACAAAATGGCCTCTTGTGTGCTTCTGATATGTCGTTAAGAAATTACTGATAGTGATCCATGTCAAAGAGGATGTTTCTGAATGACCCAAGCATGTATTATGAGTACATCTATAATGTCTAGAGCACATTATGGCTTCATGAGTGAGATTGGTGACATGAGTCAGTGTGTTTAAGCGAAGCATTGACAGAGATTAACGTAACAGGAGATTAAGGTGATGTTGAACTTTGTTTCAATAAAGACGCAGGTTGAAACAGCAACTAATAAACTATCTGATTAAGAATTCATCAAGTTATGACATTTATTTGTTAATCTGTTGACGTCTTGGCCACTTGCTGAGTGCTTTATCTCTCTCGACCACGTCACAGACTAGGACTGCGCCAAGGTGATCGACAGAGAAAGCAACCGGATAGACCGGTGCATTAAGGAAATGATACACACCAGGAAAGAAAAAAAACAACAAACATGAGAAAGTTGGTGGGTCCTTTCATCTAAGTTTATCAAAGTAGTTTGCCGTGGCGACATCTAGAGGCAAACAAAAATTATTTCGAGGAAGGCTGCTGTAGTTTTTGATGTGCGGTTTGTTCTGCAGTAAATGTGTGAAGTATTGTCCAAGTGTGGTATGCTAGATTTGTTACCCATTTTGTTTTGTCGTGTTTGTCTTAACGTCTTTGTCAGGAAAGTGTTCTTTGTAATAGCTTTATTATGCAGCAGTTGAAGGTGCCTTTGAATGTATGATCCATGGGTGCATTTAGCAATGCGAAACGGAGGCCCACATGTATCTATAGCCAAAATGCTGTATGTGAGGCCTGGGTGTGTGAATATTTTATGATTTAGTATTGTTATTTGCTGTTGATTTTTGTTTCCGCACCAGTGCACTGATTGCATGGGTGACCATCTCCGAAATGACCTATTATGTGTTGAGCAGGATATTAAACCTTATTCACGGCTTGGTAAACTCCTTTGCTGTTAGGATTAATTCTGATCTTTTCATTGCAATTTTTGCTTTCAAAGGGGGTCGAAGCATTAAGATGTTCTAACAGTGCCCTGGTATCATCTGTGCGCAATGCATTGTTTAGGCATCTGTTTGTGTAATTCCGCCCGTCTGAACGTACAGGGTAACGCAAAAAAGGTGGAACATTTCATTCTCATTCTGTATACCGTGTACATCATGCACACACATGCAGATGGCTAATGTACCACATCATCAGACCGTACCTCCTACCTATACAGCTATAGCCACAAGAAGCCCAGCTGTTGCTAGGGTGGGCCGACCGTACTGGTTGTCACTGACCTTGAAGTTCATCTAAGGTCGATGATTTTCATTTCATCTGAAAGGGTGTAATGTGGCGTATGCCAGTTCCTATTAGTCATTAATAGTAGCCTTGGCCATATCTCTCACCATTTCACTGATATGGCCAGTTTTCCGTTTAAAAACGCACACTTGTCCTACCCCCCGTCCATTCAACCCCCAGTTTGATAATGTTCCCCTTGGAGTAAATGGCTGAAATTTTGCATGCCTGAGTTTTACACCCATAGCAAATTATTCGTGTAAAAAGTTTTCTCCTATGACTTACCAGTTAGCGACATCGAACGTTACAAACAGACGGACTACAACGGTAGCAAAGGCCGGACCCTTAAGCTTAGAGCTTAACGGTCGGTCCAGAAACGTGTTCAGCACGACTACACTTCACTTTCAATATTGCCACTACGGGACGACTTTGTAGGCATGTATGTTCCAGTTTTACTTGTCACCCTGTGTATTATCATTACACAGTATTTAGCAGTACCCGTGTGTGGTGAGTGGTCACCGTGTAACTGATGGTGGCAAGTTTCTGTTCTGTTTATTGCGATGTTCTGTTAATGTTTTATTTTGCCCAAACTGTGGTGAAAGTAACGATGATTTCTGCACTAGTTCAGACGTTGTGAAATGACTTTGTACACGTGTTAACTTTGCAGTACAATCTGTGCAGTTTCTGCAGATGTTATTAACGCAATGTTGTGCCATTCAGCCATTGGCAGGCAGCTTGCCAAGACGTTGCAGGTGCAAGACAAAACACGTGCATAAGCTTTTACAGCCGGCCTTCACAGGAGTTGTAAATGTATTAGAATTTCAGATAAATTGTTTCATTTGTGTTTGCGAAAATTAAGTCAAGAAATTCACCAGATTATAATTACTAGCAAAGTTCCCGCCATATGGGCGGGTACTCTCCGTTACGCACTAGCTCAACCTCTTCCCCCTTCAGGCTTCCTGTGGGGAGAGGTGCAGGACAAGGCGGAAACAGTGAATCGAAATACGTGTACAAAGCAACTTGAATGAACCGAAATTAACTGAACTCGCGTAGTACACTTAGCAAGTTAGCGAAATAAACTGAATTGCACTGTTGAATGTAAGTTTAGTGCTCAAGTTGCGTAGGCTAAACACAAGCAGAATCGTTGAGGTGTAGGCCTATTGAAAGCGACAGACGACACGTGCAGCGGCGTGCATTGCGTAGGCATCTATTTCAGTTCATTTTGTTTCAGTTGAGTTCTGTCGCTTTGTACGCTCCTTTAAGGCGTGTACAGAGCGACGTAAATGAACTGAACTGATATACGGTTAATTGGTTTTTGACGAACTGACCAATGCGCAAACAGCTAGGGCGAGCCCATTGGTCATTGGTTGACGCGTACGTGCCCGTAGTCACGTATATGCCGACGGCACCGATAGCCGGTGCCTACTGTAATGCATTACTGCTTGCCTTGCCAATGGTCATGCAGTTCATCAAAAACTAAACCGCCATGTCAGTTCAGTTCAGTTTTATCGCTGTGTACGCTCATTTAGATGGTATTGGTGCGAGCTCTTGTCTGATGCTGTTGCTCATTGACCATGCTCTGAGGTACGTCGTCATCATCTTCATCATCAAAAGTTTCCGGCTCGTAAACCATGACGAGACTGTCAATGCTGAGCGAGCGGCGGCGACGTGCTGCAGGCGGCTGTTGATCTCTCTGCTCCTGGGTTGACCCGAGCTGTACACCAGCTCGTCTATGCTCGCGAGCCTTCGCATCAAGCAATCACGCAATCAACCAACTTAACTATATATACAAGACTAGCTACGAGTATTAGCTTACATTGTATATCTGATCGGTTTTGTTGAATCTATCACTCAGTCAATCATTCAAAACTTAATTATGTATACTGCTATGTTGCGAACGAATCAGATGCGTGTATACGGATGTGTAACTTGGATAATTTCAAAAGTGAAAGTTTGGTTCTGACGGAGGATGCTAACAATATCATCAACTGAGAAAAAAGTAACGACGAGTACCGTTACTAACGGTAAATTAGGCAGGGGTACATGCTTTTGTATAGCGTAGTATAATGAAAGGAATAGGCCCTAGGCTGTGTCAACGGCATCTTGTATTTCTGAAGCACGACTTGAGAAAGCATTCAACTTTCAACAGACAGATGCAAATTTCCGACGGACGACAGTATGGATGCTTAAAATTGCAATTTTGCCACTAAATTTTCCCCCAAAATGGAAGTTTCAGCCCAAATTTTGCATTTTGGACAAAACATTACACAGGAAGAAGATTTCCAGACAGTTTATCGACAAACAAAAATTTAGGGGGCATGGAATCCTCCCCTCAGTCCCTCGCCACGACGCCACTGCGAGTTCCAACACTGTCTACACTATAATATGCGACAGTAACGAGACCGTGCTGAAACGCTATAAGAAGCCCAGCTGTCGCTAAGATAGCCGACCGTACTGGTTATCAGTGACCTTCAAGGTCATCCAACTTCCAAGGTCGAGAGCTTGAAACTTTCCATTGAAAACTGCGACCAAACCGCTGCAGATGGAGGCATGGTTACTATTAACAGCCTATGGGAAGTCGCCAGCGCCCAATCCGATGGTAGCATTGCCGACCCCATACGACTTACCGTTTAGCCACAATACCTCACTTGTGGCATACTAGGTCTATAGTGCGTTATGACCCCTCATTGTCAGTCAAGGTCAATGATTTTCATGTCATTTGAAAGCCATTATGCGACCTCCTATTAGTGATCAACAGCGACCTATGCCCTATTTAAGTCATGAGATAAAGCCCAAAAAATTCTTGTGCTTTCGGTTGTCCCAAAAAAGACTTGCATCCCTAGAATTTTTTATTGGACCCGTATAAATATTTTGTAGTTTTTGGTCTGTTATCAAAGTTTTACTGGAAAAAAACTGTTTGCATTTCGTCTCTAATGCTGCAGTATCTTTTCTTTATCTCTCATGGCTACTAATCGGTGTGTCGGCGTATTTTTATGAATCGTTGTGTGATATATCATGACGTCATGAAATAAAAATAGAAAAAAGATTAAAAACTAAATTTTTCGCCCCGTCGCTATTTTTTTGCTGGATGCAACCGGAAGCACAATTTTTCAAAGCCTGAGTGACTTTCTCTTACCTGTTTCTTAAGTTTGTCGATCTTGGCCGATGCTGCCGGCATAAACATTGCGAGTTTCTCAAGACGCTTGAAACGCATCTTTCTCTGCACGTGGTCGTAGTAGTAACGCTTGGCGGCGATGTAAACAACGACGCCAACTACCTGGATAGCTACCAGGCAGAGCACGATGATTATGATGATAGTGAGCACTCGCATTCCTGCAACGACGACAAACATACTGCTCTTGCTGCTGCCACTACTGCTACCACTAGGCCTATAGGCAGAGCACGTCACCATTACGTCACGACTAGCAGAGAATATTCAACTAAGAACCACATTTTGTTTACATAATTTCAACTAGTATTTCTTCAGTTACATTTGCTAACAATTTCGTGCATATGACAAGTGTTATAAAAGAAAGGTCAAGAAGCTCGGCTGTCGCTCGGTTGGGCCCACCATACCACCTATATCCGAAGGCCAACGTCGCCGAAAGAAAGCGATTTTCCAGAATGACTGCAGTCCCTGCAGTACGCTAAGGTTACGATGCTATATCGAAAGCTACAATCAACGGTAATTCGGCGCACGTGCATGGGTGATGGCTGCAGGCAGAAACTTTGCATTAAAAATTGCGGCCAGACCGTTGAAGATAGAAACATGGTTGCTATTGACAGCCTTAAGAACTCGTCATCGCCCTATCCAATGGTATCATCGCCGACTTCCTACGACGTACGGTTTAGCCACAATACATGTGATACAAACAGACTACACATCGTACCCAAGGCTCGACCTAAAAGGTCGGCCAAAAAGGGTCCAGTTTTATAAATCAGTTGTATACTTGTAGACCTCTACTACCGCTATTGTGGATGCAGTTGTAGTAGAGCTAGGGAAAAACTGCTACTACTACTACAAAACAAACCGATATTGCGTTTGCAGTTGTAGTAGAGTTGTGGAAAGGCTACTAATGCACGAATCCATTTCTCTTGCCATTCTGTGGCGCCACCAGAGCACTCTTGCTGGGTGGTCGAAAGCATGCATTCCATGTACGAGTCAAGCAACCTATGTCATTATAACAAACACAGTTATTAATAATGTTATTTGTTGAATATTTTCACGCAAACAAAGCAGTAACCAGAGGTCGCAAAAAGCCACTGACAGGGTGAATAAAACGATGTATACAACTTTGGTTGGGTTTCAACAACGGGTCACAAATTCATGAAATAGTAACAGCTTCAAAACTTCATCAAACTAACAGTGACGAAACAAAGCCAAAGTGTTTAAAACTTCAGACCAAAACTGAAAATTAATAAGTTCAAGACCGAGGCGGGTCTAAGACCGGTATTGCATAAAAACAATGTTTAGTCACTGTCTCAGTGGCGGATCCAAAAGCTACAAGGGATGGGCGTGTGGCTAGCGCTGAATCTCTGATGAACTCTGATGTCCTGACGCCTGGTCCAAACTTGACGTCGATGGACCGGCGGAGCTGTACAACACAGAGGTCACGGCACGGCGTTTTTAGATCGACTTATCTCTAGTCGATCACTCGATCTGTCACCTATACCGCTGACGCTCATCGGACCCTTGGTTCAACGACGGCTGTCGTGCTACCAAACGTCGGACTGGTTAACTAGAGCGCGTCGTGCGACACGCTGCACCACGTTCGTCGCCGACACCACTGCTGCTGCGTGGCTTGTACAACGCCCACTTACATTATCCATATTTTGCACCTGAACTGACTGCATCTGCCTGAAAATCACGACCCAAATCAAGCTGAGGAGCTCTGTGCAGTTAATGCAGTACTTACTGTTTTTGTTACCATTTGTGTTACTAGACTGCTATATATGTTGTCTTTTAGCAAAGTGTTTTTAGAATTATTTTTAAAATTGTCTTTACCATTTGTACAATACCGGTCTTAGACCGGTAATGTATAAAAACGAAAATAATCAGAGAAAAGCGCCAAATAGTTAAGCAAAAATTTTGCAGATGGTTGCCGAAAGCTTTTAGCTTTAGGGCCCTCCTGTCCCCTGACCAGGGGTTCTGCCTTTGGATTCAGATAGGGGCCAAGCCCCATTATAGGCTCGCGATTCAGCGCTCGCCACACGCCCATCCCTTCTAGCTTTTGGATCCGCCACTGAGACAGTGACTAAACGATTCAGCCTGTTATTGCTACTCACACTAATGTTGCTAATTCGGCCTATGCCATTCCTGGCACCAAACTGATAGGCAAGCCCATCTAATGTAGTGTTTACACGAGGCGATCGTCGCGGCGACCGGTCACCTCGACAGTTCGCCTCGTGTATTCACTACAGGCAACTAGTCGCGGCGATTGTCGATTGTCGCGGTGACGATCGCCTCGTGTAAACACTACATAAGCTTACCCTGAATACACTAGTCCTAGTGGTGGAACAAAATCGCTCACAGGCAGAAGCGGTTGAACGTTGAGTGCTGAAGCATATCGAAATCTTTGCTCGTAGATCCCTCATGGACGAAATCCAACGCCAGCTGTCGTGACTTAGTCAGCAGATCTTCCTGACATGATTTCTGTTTCTTCTCGACAACTGCATTCTTCCAACAGGACTCGAACACCGACAGATCTACAGCATTGGTAATTATACAAACACTGTTTACAAAAAAATGTCGGCAGTACGAGATACATTCAAAATATGCAAACATTTGCGAAACCCGCCGAAAAAAATAAAACAGACAGTTGTAAATTTCCGACAAAGGAGAATTACGCCTATCGGTGATGAAAAATTCAATTTTGGCCATATCTTTCTCTAAAATGGGAATTAATTATCTCCAAATTTTGTATTTTTGAAGAAACATTTTTCACTAGAGAAAAATTTCTGATACCGTGTAAAGCGTGTATGCTAAAATTTAAGTAAGGGGCAATTGCCCTCTGTCTCCTTACCACGACGCCACTGAAACCTCAAAATGTACGGTAACTGACAGAATACCACTAAAAATAACTTAATTGCAATAAACACATAATTACGCATTTGGTTGCTTCAACTGCGATTTGGCCGCAATATGCAATCCAACTTTTGGGGGATGGGTAGGCCTAAATAACCACGTTTGGGGGAAATGAGGAGTTGTAGTCCAATTTTAAATTGATACCACAGTGTAGCAGTCAGGCAACCCTATGTGCTGCTTCAGTTTTTTCAGCAAGACGTACTGTTTAGCAACAATACATATGTTACCAAAAATGACAGATGACAGATGGACAGTGACACAAAATCGTGCCTTAAGCGCGATCGTTAGTATAAGGTCGGCAAAAAACCAAACACTGACCGTCGAGAGATTTCTGTTGACAAGCACCGTCAACGAAGAACTTTTCTGTGTTACTGTGCACAGTCTGCGGCTCAGAACTGCGTTTTGATGCTTTGCATCTTGACTGTGACAGACATTCCTTCATTCTCGCGAATTCCCTGTCAACGAGCCACAACATTTAACACAACCTGCTTTGACTAACAGGCCTAAGTGTCTCACATTTGGCTTCATAGCGTGGCGAGAAAAGAAAGACTGGGGGATAACCCCTAAATTTTGGCATGTTGGAAAATTCTCTTATTGACATTAAATTTTCTGTTAAAAATACTAATTTGGGGACAAAAATTATTTCCATAGTCATTTTGGAAAAATTTAGGGGCAAAATTAAAGTTTTCTGCGCCCATGAAAAATTAGTCTGCTCTTGTTGGAAATTTGCAGCCGTCTGTCACTGAATGCTATAACACAGTGGAAAGAAGTGGGCCACAGTAGCTGGGTCCAGAACAAAGCCCTTGGCTGTGGCGGCAAGGGAGCAAATCCAACTGTAGCCTACAGTTTGTTGTGCAACAAATTCAACAACAAATCAAAATCCTATGTTACACGGAGTTTGCTTTTAAGAGCAATTCACACAACGCCGACGCAACTCAACTCAACTCAGCTCAACTGCTCAGCCACAACGCATGGCCTGTGCACAGCAGCGTACGCGACGTTGCAATGCTCACGACGTCATTGCACACTGTCGTGCACAGTCATGAAGGTTGAATTGAGTTGCATCGTAGGTGTGGATTGGCCATAAGAGACGAGAGGTAAAGTCACACGCACTGGCAGAACATGGTGAAATGTCGCACTGACTGAACGGCATCAACAAACTTGCTGAAGTTGAGCGTTGTGACGACATCAGCGCGCCAGAAGTCCAGACGGTATAGTTCTACCATGTCAGAGCCACAGTCAAAGCGCTGCGATATGCACTGGGCATTATTCACTGACACCACTGCCATCACACCTGCATGCATTATTGAAAACTTACATTAAATTTCATTTCAGTCCAGTTCAGTTAATTTATGCAATACATCCATAGCACGATGGGCCTATATGTAGCCTATACGTTGCAATCACAATAACAGTAAAACATGCAAATCATAATCAAAATTATAATAATAAATGTTATAGTGCCCTATCACAGGCTGAACGGTAGTTCAAGCCCTGTGTTAACGGCGACTTCTCTTTCCTATGGGAAAGCCAAAAATTCTACCCCCCACAGAATCAAAACCCCTGATCGGATTGAGATAAAATTTAGTTTGATTGATTATGCGAGGGGACCCGTCATGCAAAATTTTATGCAAATCCCCCCAAGGGGGGCTTCTCGGCAAATGGGTGAAATATACGCAAATTTTTTTATAGATGTCTGCGAAATCTTTGCGTCTATAGGGGGTTTTCGGGGATGGGCCATTGAATGCTGCCAATTGCATTTTCTCCCGACCGACCCCCGTTGCCATGGCAACGAAATTTGGAACAAAATTGGCTATAATTCTGTCTGTGTAAGAAATATCTGCGAAATTTTTGCGTCTATAGGGGGGTTTTTGGGGATGGGCCATTGAATGCTGCCTTCTTTACTTCAACGCACCCACAGGTCAGACCTCTTAAGGGATTTTACGCTTAATATGTCAAACGACGCGGTTTTACACAAAAAGTGCCTTTTTGGGGTTAGAAAACTAAAATTCAATATTTAACGTACTTATTCGCAAAAATCAAAAAAAATTACACTGGCGCCTATGGGGAAAATTAAGCAATTCTTTAAACGGTCATAACTTTGGGTATGTATAAGATAGAGTCGTAATTTTTGGTTCTAGGGTATGATTTTCGAGAATGGCCAATCTAATGCCTAATGCTGTCATTCAATTTTACCCCGGACCCTCCCTGATTGTCATGGCAACGAAATTTGGGACAAAATTGGCTATAACTCGGCTTGTGTAAGAGATGTCTGCGAAATTTTTGCGTCTATAGGGGGTTTTCGGGGATGGGCCATTGAATGCTGCCAATCGCATTTTCTCCCGACCGACCCCCGTTGCCATGGCAACAAAATTTGGGACAAAATTGGCTATGATTCTGTCTGTGTAAGAAATATCTGCGAAATTTTTGCGTCTATAGGGGGGTTTTGGGGATGGGCCATTGAATGCTGCCAATCGAATTTTACCCTGACTGACTCTCGTTGCAATTGGAACGAAATTTGGAACAAAATGGGCTATAACTCGACATATGAACGAGACATCTCCGAGATTCTTGCATCTGACAAGGGGTTTTGAGGGTAGAGCAAATACAGGGTGTTCCAAAAAAAACGGATACCCAATTTTATTTTTGGGATAACTTCGGTAATTCAGCACCGATTTTAACCACTCTTTCACTGTTACAAGCAGAAATTTATGGCGCGTAACGTGAAATTATTCCACCCACCGCATCTTTATTGTGTGACCACACTACCTAGCAAAACAAACACTGTCAAAGCTACAGTGGTGTCGGAGAACAGGCAACACATAAAGATATCACTTTTGTAGCATAAAATAGTTAAGCTTACTTACTTATTCGCAGTAGTGCCTTGTGACGTCATTGTTACGTCATATTGTGTTTATTTACTTTGTTTACCAGTAATAATTTTTTAGAATAAAT
>Ga0056128_1006438_pt1 | contig 14824 bp, 8 predicted proteins | sample WorMetLIZISLAND2_FD_71113 | JGI IMG/M metagenome (GOLD analysis project Ga0056128, IMG submission 71113) | Marine gutless worms symbiont microbial communities from Max Planck institute for Marine Microbiology, Germany - Olavius geniculatus... ...
GCTAACTTACCAGCTCAGATATAACCAAATATTAATGTAGTCAACAAAATAAATTGAGTTAGCAAGCACTACAGTGCACTAAATACCAATAATAGATTGCAAACTGAAAACAGCAATCACATTTACACAAAAATTTGTACTTTTATATTCAGTGATTCAAATCGTGATTTTTATTGTTGATTTAAATCATGATTTAAATGACCATCTTCGTGGCAGTCACTGACACCCACTTTGATCTTTCTGATTTAATGGCAGTGCTGTGCTTAATGTTCTGTATGTAAGCACGTGGAAGCTGACCTGATTGCTTGCAGTTCACTGTATTATTATTATTTCAGCAGCAGTGTTGCTGTTTTAAATGTTTTCACTCTTTGCATGTTTGACAACTCCTAGGGTTCCAGAAAACTGTGCTGTTTTTATTAACTGCATGTTTGGATCTTTGCCATCGTTTAGTAGACTTATATTAGTAGATGGTGCAGTTTTTGCAGTGTGTGATTTGCATTTATTGCAGTATTGGATATTGCTGTTATAGTGCCACAAAGAGTCGGGGAAATGTCTGGGAATTTTACAGCATTTGGAGTGTAGTGATCCTGATTATGTACAAAAATAACAGTTTATGTTTCTGATTGGGGGCACCCAGTTGTATGCATGCAGCTTATTGCAGCTGGTATTTATTTCCTGGATGTGGTCGCTGCTGCTGCTGCTGCTGCTGTGGTCAGTCTGTGTATACTATGTTCAGTACCTGGGAGAGTGATGACAGATGCCGTTCAGCTGTATAAATATCTTGGTGCTGTGCCATTGCTGTAAAGGCTAAACTTCATCACTTGGAATTGTGGACTTGCTGAGTTAGTGACTGATAGAGTTAGGAAGCTGAGTCTTGACTTGTTGTACCTGGTACCTTCTTTTTTGTGAACTTGCATTGTATGATTTGCATTGTATGACTTTTGTGGATTTCTTGTTCAGTACAACAGTTAGGAACTTAGGACGTTAGATGCGCAATCTTGAGGTCAGTGTTTTGACTGCCAGTCAGGTCACTGTCAGGTGGTTAGTACTTGGATTTGGATGGGTGACTATCTGTGGACAGGTAAAGCATCTAGGCATAACTAACTCAACTCAGGGTCAACTCTGCTTTTCATCCCACTCTGCTGTCTGGGGTAGGCAAATCGAGTACCAGTTTGTCTGGCTAGGGTTATGGTTGGGTGCGTTCACCTGTGTGGAGTGGCAGGTAACACTGAGATCCCATATGACAGGTGATGCTCTGTAGCTCTGGGATGGGTTTTCCATGAAGAGCATACAACAAGTTCGCAAGACATGGAGTTGAGTGGAGTTGGGTTTAGAGCAGTCACTAACTGTGGCAGCCTATGCATGCTTTGGTCGGTCAGGTGTGAAAGAGCTGAGCTCAGCTGAGGTCACTGGTAGTACTCACTACACAGCCAAGCAGCACGTGACCTCTGATGAATGATGATTGCTATGTATGCCCCTGACCTGCCCCCTGATAGACCGTGACCCAGCTGTTGATGCCCGGTAGATAATTATAACCTAGCTTGTGCCGCTGGCATTTAGTGGGCAACTAATTGGTTTATTAACTTTACTGGCTACCCCCCACCGAGGGAAGGGAAATTGTTTTTGTCTCTGTTTGTTTACCTAATGGCAAAAGAGAAATAATCTGGGAATTAACAGCAATGACAACTTCTTAAGTGGCAACTGAAACATTTGTATTTTCAGAATCTTTTAACATCAATCGTGAATTGTTATGACTTTTTACAATGCAGTGGCCCAAGGAACAGTTGGTAATGGCCACGATTTAGAACATTTTTTCTGATTGCAATGAATTTGCAGTCGCGTTCTCGCAGTCTATAGCGCTGGCAGACGATTATATTCCAAGTTGTAACATGTCATGCCCAATAATGTCATTTCTACATTTGCTGTCGGTACTCCTGCGCTCCCCGCCCCCCCCCCTGAAGATTGCAGAGACTTAGCCTCTATAGAGGGGAATCGGTTGACAGGTAGCAGCGTTTTGTGAAATTGCCCCCACGATATATAACGTCACGCGGATCCGTGACGTCAGTCAGACTCAGCCCTGTGTGGGGTGGTCTATGGATACGGCTGACTGAGCTTAATTTAAATGTCTGGGCAATAGTGCTCCTGCATTGCACTGGAGGCGGCGGAAGCTGTCTGCAATGAATTGCTCAATTGCCGCTTGATGTGCTTCAGCCTTCACTCACATGTGCCGGTTTATGCCCAGGGAAGGGGAGGAGATAGGGAGAGAGAATATGGCGCTGAATTATTGCTTAGTGATAATTCGGGAATGTGTATTTTTCTCGTACTCAGAATGTTGATTTGTGCAAGGTGCTGCGTGCAAGTGAAGTGACTGAAGTCCTGAAGTCCGCCGTCAGTCCTTGCTTCGCGTCCACAAAAGAATTTTAACTGCCACCAAAATCATTGCTTTTTACTTGGCTCATGTCCAACCGTTTTACAAAGTTTTATTGTAATTCGTTCATATTTTTATAGTAATACTGCTGACAGCAGTCGACTGACCCAAAGGCATAACCTTTTTTGTCGCTTGCTTTGAAGGTGGCTCTGTGGAGTAACCATAGGGTGTAGAACTTAACAGTCAAGGGGTCGTGGGTTTGACTCCCAGTCGGGTCACTATCAAGTGGCTACTACTTCGATGGGTGTCTGTCTGTGGACAGGTAAACCGTCTAAGTATATAACCAACATCAAGGTCAACTCAGCCTTCCATCCCTCTGGGGTAAGTAAATCAAGTGCCTGTCTATCTGCCTGGGGTTGTGGCAGGGCGCATTTACGTGTTTAGGATGGCAGGTAACACTGTGATCCGATATGGGAGGTGATGCTCCGTAGCTCTGAAATGGGTTTCCATGAAAAGCTATACCCCTGAAAAAGCTCCACGTAGCACGAAGTGTCTAGTCCTCATCAGTTGATGGCGTCACGACCGCTCATCAGCAGCAGCAGCTGTAGCCGGGCTGCGGCGGTGCCGTGTGCACTACAGTGAATTGACGCCGTGTGTCTGATGCTGCAGCAATGCTTCACTTCACTGCAGCAGCTGCTCGTTGCAGTATACACACTAGCAACAGATCGTAAGCACGTGTCAGTGAGCGAGTCGTATAGACTCAATGAATGGAGCCTGAGTGACCGCCGGCCGGCCGGTCAGTTTACGACATCCTGTATGATATCAAAGTACCGGCCAGCCACACTCTGACTGCTGATTCTCTAGGCACAGCACAGGGTGACGCAGAATAGAGGAACGTTTCGGTTTTTGGCCGATCGTCAGGTCGAGTCTTGGGTACGATGTGTCGTCTGTCTGTCTGTCTGTAACGCATATATTGTGGCTAAACCGTTCGTCGTAGAGTACAGTCCCGTTGGATAGGGCGATGACGAGTTCTGAGGCTGTCAGTATAGTAAGCATGTCTCTGTCTGCAGCAGTTTGGCCGCAGTTATGAATGCAAAGTTGCACTTGCGCCGAATTACCGTATCGTATCTTAGCGTTCATTGTAGCGTTCGATATAACTGCGTCGTCACCATAGCGTGTATGGGACTGTGGTCACTCTGGGAAATCTCTTACTCTCCGCGACTGGAAGTCGGACGCTGTCCTTCGGATATAGGCGGTACGGTCGGTCCACCCTAGCGACAGCTGATCTTGTATTCAACAGCGTGCATCTTCAGCTGCAAATCTGTGTTGCGCTATGCACCGTGCAGCTAACTTACCGATGCAACTTGCATGTGAAATTTCTCTAGGTGATAGTTCAGATTATTTTGCCGACGGCAGCAAGGCCAGCGTTCTCCATGGTTAGTAGTGTAGCTCGTACTGTAGGCCTATGTTTCACTTTGCGCGTCACCCTGCAGTTGGCGTCTCAGCTGCTGCTGCTGCTGATGATGATGATGCTATTGTGCTGTTGTGGTGCTATTGTCGGGTCGGGACACATTCTCCCTCAGTCTCAAACTCACAACCCCTTCTTCTACCAACAATGAATGAATCACCCAAGGCTACAGCTTCTTCCCGAGAAACGACCCCGTGTGTAGCGCGGTCTTCTGACGGGCAACATCAGACAGGCGTCTGAGTATCGGGAGGGGGAAGGGATGGGGCAGGGTTCTGGTAGTCCAGGAGGGTTCGCTCTAGTCTAGTGGGCCACTGGCCAAGTCATTGCTAGCTGAGGGGGTTCTGTCGTATTTTGTGGCTGGAGGTCGTTTGACCTACCGGGTGATGTCTGGGTATGGGATTTCTGATGCTCATATTGATGACACGAATGACTAACTGTGTGTCTGTTTGTCTGTCGATCCCTCAGTGACTCACAGACTGCGTGTGTGGCGGCTGCCCACATTGCACTGCAAGGAATGGCAGCAATGCAGTGCCCACTACTAGGCCTATACGCTGTGGGAGTCTGTGGCACTTTACTTGCTCTGATGTGTGATTGCCGTGCTGCTTCTGCGAATTTCCTCGCCTGTGACATTGTCAATTATTTACGCCTGGTAATGACATCGAGGAGACTTAGCGTACAGTGGTTAACACGTTGGTCTCGATGAATAAAGTTGCAGTACACCGGGCTCGGTTAGTACTTGTAGGTGGTAAGCCGTCTCAGCTCAGCCTGACCCTTTCGTTCGTGGGTAGGCATACTGAGTACCAGAAGTTAACAAATTATAGTAGCCATAATGCCGTGTGCAGCTAGTGCGTGCTGTATGTGAACTTCTGTCATCGTGGTGGCTGGTTGCTTTCACTGAAATACTGAAATATTGAGACGGATGGAGATTGGAGAAAGGCAAAACATACTTCTTATTAGCATAATTCTTATTACCATTTTGGCTTTTTGATGCTATTTTTCATTCTACCAACCTAACCTTTGATCGTGCATATTTCTCGTCAGTCGTCAGCTACAGTTTTTATCTTTTCGTTTCAGTCTGTCATTCTCTATATATGCCCGTACTGTCTGCAGTTGGCTGTCGTTTGTATTGCTAGTATGCGGCGCTCTGTTTTGCGTGATCTTGAGAAGACTGGCAAATCTTGTTTGAGGCAGCTTCTGTCAGAATTTGTTCTCGAAGGCCACGTATAGTATGAGTGTTTGGTTTATTTACTGTTTTTGCTGTCTTTTTCTGTGATGTGTACAGCTGTATGTATGGGTTGGTAGCGTGGCGTATAGCGGCAACGCGTTTCATTCGATCAACGAAGTTACTCTACGCCGGGCCGGGTTAGTACTTGCCATACTTGGATGGGTGACTGCCTATGGGCAGATAAACCATCTTGGTATGTAACCAGCCATCTAGGTCAACTTAGCCTTCCATCCCTCCGGGGTAGGTAAATCGAGTACCGGCCTGTGTAGCTGGGGTTAAGGCGGGACGCGTTCACCTGTGTCGGGTAGCAGGTAATACTGTGTGATCTCATACGGCGGGTGACGCTCCGTAGCTCTGAGATGGGTTTCCCGTGAAGAGCTATAGCATTTAACCATTTAACCATTCTGTGCCGCCTCGGTGCTGTTTTATTACTGCGCATGTTGTATTTTATGTACTGTTACTTACTGTTACTAACTTGTTGAACTTGGTGAAACATTTTCATTTTTAGTGTTGATTTCCAAGTTTCAGAAAATACAGCTTGTTTGCGTTATGAGGGTGCGTTCAATGCCGCAGCGCCTTTCATTCTAGTTCATTTCATTTGTGCCGCTTTCAACACCCGCCTTAAAGCTCTCATTCTATTTGAAATGTTAACGTTGCTACCGGCGTTCCTTCTTTTCAGTTGTACCACGTGACATCACCCCCATGGAAGTGAATGGGAGAGGGCTGTGAAGGGGAAAGAACCATGTGTGTACTGCAGATCTATCATACATTGACGACTGTGGTGGTTATCTGTCACGTGTCGTTATGTAGCACGCGCCTTCGCATGATCTCTGTCGGTCGTCCGGTATTGATCCGTCTATCGGTCGGTCCGTCTGTCGTCTGTCGGTCTCGTGACACTCGTTGTGTCGTCCATTGTGTCGCCCCGTTACGTCGCACTACCTCGCCCTGGTAGCAGCCGTCACATGCTGCTGCTGCTGCATTAGACGCTTGGAATCTCGTGCAGTTCAGATGCATTCACATTAGGGACGTGTTGACTTACTACTACGCACGTTTGGTGCCTGAGAACTTCATCAACACACATCACAAATCCGGTGACTGGCGGACCTACATGTATCTGTGTGGCATCGCGTAACACTGGCGGAGGCATAAAATGTATTCTTTCGATTAAGCCTGTAAATTGTAACTTTTAACATTCACTCCATGAAGAACCATTTGCTTGATCTGTGGGTCTGTATATCTGTCGCAACTGCTTGGCAAGGCAGCGTTGGAACTAAACACACGAGTTAAGTGCGTTTTTTGCCATACGTGCTCATGTGTTCCATCAAAGCGGACTTACTGTAGACGCCCCCGTGTGCGATTTTCTCTGGACTGAGACTCTCAGTGTATCAGCGGTCTCGGCTGTAAAATAAACTTGCGCCATGTTCAGCACAGTTCTATGTTTGGTTCTTATCTCAAGTGCTCAGTGACGCGTGTGTGTTGAGTTCGTAATGGCCGTCTGGTCGAGTGGCTGGCGCAATATTGACTCACCCAGTGCCATAAACTAGGTCAGTGTGTGATGGGAGAAGGGACTGGGTTTTCCTGGCGACCTTAGCGTCATTGCCATTAACACTGCTCTTTGTGGCGGTTCCGTGAGCTAACGTTGAAGCATTGATTGATGATCACAGTCAAATGGTGACTTGGTGAATACTGGATAACGTATGGGTCTTGTTTTGAAACGAAGTTGCTTTACGCCGGGTCTGGTCACTGCTTGGATGGGTGACTGTCTGCGGACAGATAGACCACCCAGGTCAACGGTGATGCCTGTTTTGAGGCACAAAGTCTGCTCATTCGCCTCTCACTACCTTGTGTAGGCTCATAGGTGTGTGTACATGTAAGCATCATGTGTTTTGTTTGTTGTGCAGGTACTTTTTGCAGAAGATGTGTGAGGAAGTTGGAGTGATGTAAATAGGTGAGGTTCATTACTGGTTGCTATTAACATTCTGTTACACTTGCTTACTTGTATTGTCATGCTGCTGTTTTGTTTGAATAATATGTTGTTGAAAAATCTTTGTTTTGTCATTTTGTGTGCGCACCAGAAATGTTTCTTTGTATGTTTTCATGTTGTAGCATAAGTTTGACATTTCATGTGATGCTATAGCTTCTCATATGATGCAAAACCGCATCATGTGAGCCATCGTGCATTAAAATCAATTCAGTCGTTTTTCCTGTAGACTGACGGCAAGAAAAAAAGGGAAGGTAGGAAGCATTTTCACCAAATTTCAGGAGGTATGCCAGACATAATCATCTGTGCAAATTTTGTTTCGGAAAAATTAATGTCGAACTTTTTCATTATAATACTCAATACTCATCAGGGGTTGTCAAATATAGCTTCTAGGGTGGCTTATTTGGTAACCGCTAATCGTTGATCACATGATAGCACCTTGGAGGACGTTGGGGATGTAGGAATCTTCGTTTTTTATTGTAACAGACAGGAGTGCAAATTTGATTGCTAGTCGTATTGTAGTGAGAGAGTGTTCTGTTGTTAGTTTGTCAGACCTTTGAGAAGAGACTAAACAACAAGTCTGGCAGAATGCATGGTAACCCTCGTATGGGTGCCGTCAACGTGCACGGTACGGATGATCATTGCTGTGGCACATTCTTTCTCAAATGGGTTCTCTACATCTTCAACTTCATCCTGCTGGTAAGACTGCTTAGTCATCTGCAGCTGCTGTAATTTGCTATGTCTGTGCTTAACTGCTTATAGTTGACATTTAACATGCTTTGTTGAATTGTGACGGAAATGGCATCTGGCCTGGACCTTGTAACCATTGTTGAGAAAATTTTGGGCCATGTAAGAAGTCTGAAAGTACTAGAGCACATGAAGTACGGTAATAAAATCAACAGCAGTACAGTGCATTGTTACCAGCATCTTTTTATCACTGAGGCCTATGCAATTAGCTGAAGTATTGCTGCTGCTGCTAGTTATCACTGACAACGTAATGTGGTAGAAGTGCTGGATATGTTGCCTGGTGTGTTATTGCACTTGTTATTTGCTGTATACAGCTGTCAGGAGCTGCGATTCTAGCCATTGGTCTGTGGACGTTCTTTGACAAGCAGTGGCTGGCCGGACTTCTTCTGAGTCGGCAAGAGTTTGTCGACGTGTTTCTAGTACTGATGTATTCACTGATTGGCATCGGGGGCTTTGTCATTCTTGTCACCTTCACTGTCGGGTGCTGTGCCACCGTCAGCCGCAACCGAGCCTGCCTTATGCTGGTAACTTCATACTTCCAATTTTGCCTCACGGCTGCACTAGTCCAATGCGATTTTAGTTTTTACCTATTATTCAATCTTTAGTTTTAGAAGTATATTTTCGTTTTAGTTTCATTTTAATTTCATTATTTCTGGTTATAGTTTTTTTTGTTTTCGAATTCTTTGTAATTTTTCATTTTGCTTCAATTTTGTTGTTAGCAAGAACAAGAATAAAGCAAAATGCATTGTTAACTTCTGGTGTAAACATCTTATGTCTACTGAATGGTTACACCATCATATTACACAGTTTGAGTAAACACCATTAAGTGTGTTCTGTTCCCATTTACTGATACTTAATATTAAATCTGTATCATTTTTGCTGTAAATTTTGTCCTTTTCAGTCAGTGGCACTGGTAAATTTAGCACTAGTGCTGTCCACTGAGGCAGCTCAGGCTGATTAGCTTGGTTCAAAGGCTGGCGGCACCCAGTACTTGTACTATATTGTATTCGTCAGATGAACTGGGGAACTGTCGCAATGGATGGCATTGCCATCTTGCTAGCATCATAAATGCTGTTGTTTGCCATTGCTAATTACTATTACTGTTATGTACATATGTGATATATCATGATGTGTGTAATTTTACATTTATTGCAGTATTCAGTCCTACTGTTGATTGTATTTCTACTGGAAGCAGGCTCCGGCGTTCTCACGTATCTTTATGAAATTAATGTAAGTTTCACTTTTTTCCCATAAGGTTTTTGCATAACACTGGTGTGCTGGACTGTCTGCCTGTTGCGCCAACAGTCTAATTGTTTCACTGCTGAAATAGGACAGTGACATAATATATGTTATGGTACGTAGCCATTAGCTTCCAGTTTCACATTGTGAGGCACACAACTGTTGTTAAGTCACATCTCATGTAAGCGGCACTATGGCAATTTGCAACTGTACTGAGTTGAGCTGATTTTCTTAGTCATACACAGCACTGTAGCAATGTCAGTGGTTTCTGCTGCTGTCTAGACTTGGTAAATTTATGTAAAAAAAACTGTTCAGTTTATATAGGCTACAGTATAAGGGTGACATCGAGGTTGTAAGTAAGTAAGTAAGTAAGTAGTCTGCATTTGTAACGTGCCATATGTCAAAACAGAAGTTCGAATCGTAGGCGCGGAAGGTTGTAGATATAAAACAGCACAAATCACAATTTAATAATTTAAACTTTACCATTACACAGTCAGCAAAGTTCTTCTGACATTGTGTAATGGTGCATGGCATTTATTGGAAGTATGCTGAGGATTGTTGTGATTTTGGGGAAGACTCGTGTTTGTGGCTTGGTAGTGTAGTGATTAATCGGGATGTTGGATCAGTGATCACAAGGTTTGGTCACTATCGAGTGTTTGGTACTTGGATGGGTGACTCTCTGCAAATAAGTAAACTATCTTAGTACATATAAGGTCATTCACCAAGGCCAACTCAGTCTTCCATCCCTGTGGAGTATTTAAGTTGAGTACTACCAGCCTGTCTGACTGGCAGGGCTATAGCGGGGCACATTTACATGACATTGTGTTGAGTGGCAGGTAGGCACTGCGATCATATATGGTATATGACGCTCTGTAGCTCTTGAGATGGGTTTCCTATGAAGAGCTACATGTATACCATTTCACCATTAACGAATCATGTGTTACGATGCAGGTTCACAGAGAAGCAAAGCATCTGGTGAATGCAACAATTGCCGAGAGATATCATGTTGACTTTGCGGCCAAGAGTGCCATTAATCGCATGCAGGTGTCGGTAAGTTGTTCTTTCAAATTATACTGCAGTTGTCTGTTATTCTGTCTCTGTATTCTGTTTTAATGGATTATGTTTTTTTCCTTGGTGGATTGCACCAATGCATCGGAGGGGTTGCCAACTAGCATTTTCATGTGCTAAGTAAGTCATATTGGGATTCTAAAAGAACGTGGCTGTAAAAATTTTAATTTAGCAGTTTGGCACTTTTTCTGCAAATTTGGCATTAATTTAATTTTTTTTACTTTGGCAGTAGCACCCAATTTTGGCTTCAGTTTGGCATTAATTTGGCAGTAGCAAATGATCTTATCATATATGGCGTTATTGAAAATTTGGTCTTTTTTGTTTGTAATATACATTACATTTCTCAGCCAAAAATGGGTCGGCAGCACTATACAACTGTGGAATTTATGGGTTAATAAAACAGTGCAAGGTTGTCATTGTGAAAATGCTTCTGTGGTTGTTTGTATGATGCAGTTACTTTGCAGTGATTTGTTGTTTGTTTTTACTTTCTGTGCTCATTGTTGTCACATTCTCAATGATGAGCCAAGTTACTATTAGCTTTTTTAGTTTTAAGCACTCATCTCGTTGGACAGGGACATATGCAGAAGGGAGAAGGAAGCTTTGGAGTACTGCTATGGTAGTTGAAATGATGAACGTGTGTGTTCAACATAGTTATGTTTTGTTATATATCTGTTATCATCATTTTTCGAGTTATGGTAAAAAAAACTGTGCATTAGAAAGCTAGCTGGTTTGATGATCTGCTGTTAACATTTCGAGACCAAGTTGAAGCTTCACTTTTTATAGTCAAGCTGCAAAGCCTAGGACTCGTGTTTTGGAAATCTGAGCTACGTGAATTGCGACCTAGAAAATGGTTCTGAAAGTGAATGTTGTGCGTCACTGTCTGTACTGTGGTAGGGACTCTGCTGTGGCAGTTCATCCTTTAAAGACTGGGAAGTCAGCGGCTGGTTGAAGACTTTTAACAACTCAGTTACTGCTAGTGCTGTGCCAAACACCTGCTGCAAGAGTCTGACGATTGACTGTGGATTAAACACTGACATCAATAACATTTTCTATAAGGTAGAGCAACTATAATGCAGCATGACAACCAGGGGCCAAATTGTCGAAACTTCTTAGGAGGATCTTTGGAAGACTTTTTTCCAAAGAAAGTATACGGATTTTCGAAACTTCTTTGGAAACTTCTTAGGAAGATTTTAGGCAAATATGTAGGAAAGCACTAACTTGTCCTACATGGAGAAAGCTGTGTAATAAAATGAAATTTGCAAAAAAAGTATGCAATGTTGACACGTCATAGGTTATTTGCGTGACACTGCAGTAAAATCAACAATGAGTAGGTAAAGCAAATTGATGTTTGGTCAACTTTAACAACGAAACGATGTGTAAATTGCATTTCCTGTCGACGTGCCAAGATAAGAAGTTTTCCAAAGATGTTTTCTTAAGAAGTTTTCAAACTAAGGTGATTATGTCTCATGGTCGGTATAAGTGCATCTGATTGGTAGAACTAGTTTAGGAAGATAAGAAAAGAAGAAGTTCTTTGGAAACACAAAGAAAGCCGTCAAAAATTCGGGGAAAAAAACTTCTTTGGAATTCCTAAGTCATCTAACATAGGATATTTGGGAAAATGTCTCAGGAAAGTTTCAAAAATTTGGCCCCAGGCCCTAAAAACCTCCCATTTTGATGATCGATAGACCAAAGGTCACAAATGAGGTGAAGCATTGGAGCAATGAGGGAGTGGAATCTGGGCAGGGGCACCATAGCCATCTTTCTTAATATGGCTTTGGGGCTTCCTGAAAAATTTTCATCGAAATAACGTTAAAATTGCACATTTTCTTTATTTTTTTGCAAGCTGAAATGGTCTTGTCTGCGATGACCTATTTGTGCTTTGTTCTTCCTCCCAGAACAACTCAGATATTTTATTTTCCAGGACCCAAAAAGGGGATTTCTAAGCTCTGGTGGCAACAGATTTCAGAAGCAGGTTGTAGGCTTTAGTCCAGCTTTTGCATAGTTTGTCTCCGTTACTCGTTGCCAAGTGACATCACCATCGAAACGTCTTTTGCATCACTTTTGCAAAACTTTTCTCTGTTGTTGGTTTTGTGATGTTTCTGCCTCAAACAGTGTAGACTACGCATGACTTTCCTAGTTGATCTGTTTTTATCTGGTCATTTTATTCTTTGTTCCTAATTTTTAGTTTTCTTTGTATATCTTAAGACTCTTGTGCACTGTACTGTGGTCTTGCAGTGTATTGCATTCAGAGTATGCAATATCCTGTCATGATGATGATGATGGTGATCATCATGTCTAAATGCATCATGAAGAAGTGGTTAAAATTGGTCAGCATTTGCTGCAGTTATTCACAGTGTGATATAGGGACATGCAGACTATTAGATGATTTGTTTCCATGGTTTTAAGGTCACAGTCTAGCTCATTTTTTGCAGTTTGATTGGATGCTCATTTTAACTTGACATATTTTGCAAAAATTAATCACCACATGGAACTCTCCATGGGAGAAGATGCGTTACTATGCTATACTGTTAACTCTAAACTCTTGTGACGTTAAATAATTTTGATGTCATACTGACAGAGAATGGAAACTGTAGACATTAGGCATGCAACTGATTGGACAGAACTTTGTAAATTCAGTGAAGTTAATGGAAGCTGCCCACTTAATAAATGATTTGATTTTTATTTGAATACATTGATTAATGGGACTTTTTATTTGATTCAAGTCATTTTCTGTAATTTTTCACTACCCTGAGAGCATGAGAGTTGGCTTAGAGTACGATAGCTTATAATAATTATAAACCATCTATTGCTGTGCTCGATGCAGGGTTGCTGGCAATACATCGAAGACGAGTTCAGAGTACATCTCAATATCATGAGTGCCGTCGGCCTTGGATTCTGCTGCCTCCAGGTATTAACTGATGCCGAATTCTATTAAATAATAATAACAACATAATGTTCATATGAACGCAGAGTCTGTCCAATGCATTTCGATAGTTTACAGTCTACGTCCATATAAATATAATCAGTGAGCTGTTTAGACTGGTAGAAAAAAATCAGAGAGTTTAATTTTAAATTGTTCAGCAGCAATGTTCCTGTCATCCTTTGCTATTATTATAACTAAACCTTAAATATTGTCAGTCACGAGACCATTCGATTCGTCACCAGCACTTTTCTATAAATGGTTCATCGTCACCATGCATCCATCTTGCAGCGTTGTGGAGATGTGGCACCTCAAAGATAATGGGGTCACAACCTTGACCTTTTGGGGTCAAGTAACGTCGTCGGTCACTTGACCATTCGACTCGCGGTGGTCAACTTTCTATGGGTGGTCCGTGGTGACCATGCATCTATTTTGCACCATTATGGAGATATGGCGCTTCAAATGTTGGATGCACACATGTGGACACGGAAAGAAAGATGGAAGAAGGGAAAAAGAAAGAGGAAGTTGGAGGGGAAGAGAAGGGAAAAAGAAAGAAGGAATTGAAAGGGGAAGGAGAAGGGAAAGAGGAAGGAAAAGGAAAAAGGGGAAAGTGGAAAGGGGAGGGAGAAAGGAGAGGTGAAAGGGGAAGGAGAAAGAAGAAGGGAAAGGGAAAATGGGGAAGGGAAAGAAGGGGAATGAAAGGGAAGAGGAAGACTGAAGGAAGATAGCTTAAGAAAAGTTGGACACACGGACACTCAGGTGATTTTATACTCTGTCCAATGCTATTCATTGCATTGGTCAGACAGTTATTGTTCAAGTTGTACACAAGCTACATGACAAGAAGTATACAAATGACAAAGAGAGAAAGATAAGCACCTGTGATTCACTTGCAATGTTTGATGCTGTAGAAATGTGTTTTGATTTGATTTTTTCTCTTAAGCCAGCGACACACGAGCCATCATAGCTAACTGTCATGGCTCGTGTGTTGCTGGCTTTAGCATTGTGAAGAAAAGATATTATTGGCTGATCAACTGGAGATAGTATGCTTGCATGCATGCCATTGATTTTGCTGGGCAGCAGAGCTTTTTCTGCATACCGTACTTGACAGTTCATCAGTACACGGTGTTTCATAAAAAGGCACTGTGATGATGTCAGTGTGTGCCGTGAGTACAAGCTTGCTTGTTTCAACTGGTGCTGTCAGCTGGTTCACTGATGAAAAATGTTCATATCAGCACTAAGCTACATGGGGGCATAAAATCAGGCATCTTACAGTCCAAAAATTCAACCGTCTGGCAAGCAGTGTGTGCTGGTGCACTGTCTTGCTGGAAGGTGCAAAAGTCAATCTATCTTCACAAGTATGTGAAAGTGATTGGTTTGGGCATTTTTTATCCTGCAGTGGTAAAACTTCAACAGTTTGTCATCAGTTAACCAGATGAAATTCACCATCGATGCAGGGCAGCTATTTAACAACTGTCAGCATTGGTTGCGACAAGCAAGTACTCGCGGCACATTATATAACAATTTGGCACCTCCATACCTGGTCGACGATTGCAACTTGGTCAGCGATGACACTCGCCGACTACGTTCAGCCGCCTCTGTCACTTGTACTGTACCGAGGACAAGGACACGGCTCGGTGACAGATCATTCGCCGGCCCACGAGTCTGAAACAGTTTGCCGGCTGCACTGTGGGCCGTAGAGGACTACGAACAGTTCAAAGCGCAACTAAAGACACATTTGTTTGACTGATTGAAACTGCGGCGCCTAGTGACTTCTGCTTTTAGGCGCCGTGTATAAATCCGCTTTATTA
>Ga0056128_1006439_pt1 | contig 14821 bp, 10 predicted proteins | sample WorMetLIZISLAND2_FD_71113 | JGI IMG/M metagenome (GOLD analysis project Ga0056128, IMG submission 71113) | Marine gutless worms symbiont microbial communities from Max Planck institute for Marine Microbiology, Germany - Olavius geniculatus... ...
AGAAGAAGAAGAAGACACTTACTCATATACACTACTCAACCGAGCTTGGTCGCCCCTCTGTGGGTAGGCAAAAACTAGGCATAGCGAGTTACCCATCAAGCGCTGTGGCATTAACCATCTGATTTGATTTTTTTTTGATTTTCATGCCGCTGAGGCATCCAGTCCTCAAACAATGAAAGATCTGCTGAGACAATTCCCACAGGTTCTTTTTTTCTTGGATAACCTTGAATGGTCATTCGCACTCCGCTGTGTAAGTTGCACATCTTTCGAAGCTCACACTAACAGTAGCCATGGAAATTTGAAAAAAGATGGCCCCATACTATCAGCAGCAAAAATGTAGTCACAGATTTAAAACCTAACTAAAATAAGTCTAAAATATCTCCAAACAAGAAATTTCAGCTAATGCTAACCAGATGCACGAAAGCCTATAGCAGTTCAGGTTCAGTAGTTTAGCTGAAAACTGGGGTGTTCACGCTAAGTTAATATACAAATATCAAATTCTCTATCTGGATCACATAACGGTAGTAGCGTGGCACCAACTTGTGAACGATATACATGTAGACTTGTGTCGCAGCCGGAAACGCCAAAAATCCATAAAACCCCCTATTTTTCAATTCAAGGTCATTGAATTTGGCGCCAATTGAGAGCCAGTGTATGACTTCCTATTAGCGATTAATAGTAACCTAGGCCCTATCTCGCACCGTTACTGAGATACAGCGACTTTGGCTAACAATAAATTTGAGCTAATGCTCACGAGATGCGCGAAAGCCTGTAGCAGTTCCTGCTCGCAGGCAGTCATCCATCGCAGTACTAACTGGGCCCGACGTAGCGTAACTTTGTTTCAGCCGAAACGCGTTACCAACTACACCACGCCACCAATGCCAGTACTGTGGCGCCACCTTGTGAATGATATAGCCTAGTGTCGCAGCGCAAAATCGCAAAAAAATCCATAAAACCCCCTATTTTGGCGTTCAAGGTCATTCTAGGTCATTGAATTACGCACCAATCGAAAGCCAGTGTACGATTTCCTATTAGTGATTAATAGTAACCTAGGCCTCATCTCTCACCGTTACTGAGATACAGCGATTTATTGGCCAAAAATCGCAAATTTTGCCTACCCCCTTTCATTTAGCGCCCTCGTTCGGGGTAACCCTCTTCGAATTCATGGAAAAGCTTTACGGTTCCTGAAACTAGAGTCTTCCAGGCAGCCAACGGTGAAGATTTGGTGATCCGAGCTTGCACCGTTTTTGACTGATCCACCCGTGTGAAGGACAGATGGACAGACAGAATTGCGATGGCTAAGACGCGCTGAAAGCAGTAGCTGCTTTTGCGCGTAAAAACTAGTTTTTAACCGGCCGTACTTAAGTAACAGTCAAAGTTTTGGTACCGTTGTCGTCCCTCCGTCTGTCTCCCTGTTTTCTGTCCATCGTCGTCTGTCACAGATCGCTAAGCGATGCGAGACAGCAAATAGGCTGTCAATAGTAACTGTCTGCATCTGCAGCGGTTTGGCCGCGATTTTTAATGGAAAGTTTCAAGCTAAAAGTGGCCGTATCTCGGAAACGGTAAGAAATAGCGCTGAAGGTTGTTATTGATCACTAATAGGAAATCGCATACACCTCTCAGATGAGATGAAAATCATCGACCTTGGATGATTTTGAAGGTCAGCAATTGCCATTACGGTCGGCTATCCTAGCGACATCTAAGTTTCTTGTTCTTCCATTGTGGAGTTTTACAGACATTGCGAGGTTTTTTGTCGACCTGTGCTTACTTATTTTCTTTCGTTATAATCTCTATGTGAAGGAAGTTGTTTTTTTTGTTTGTTTTGCTTGTAGGTTTTCAATTTTTTAGAGATGTAGTAACATTTTTATGTACACGTATAATGATTACTAATTGTGCTTAATCTTAATTCTTGTTATTGCTCCATTTCTCAACATTAATTGGTACTTTGATCATTGTTGGGGGTTTACGCCTTCGGCAGCCGGTGTCACGGGCTCAGCTTACTATACTGGCGGGCTGAGTTTACCACAGGGTACTACTGCGCAGTGCGCATGGGCGACCTACTTACATGTCGAGTAGGTAATCGTGGCCCATGTAAGGTGGGCTTAGAGTACTAAGCGGGCTGACTTTACCAAGAGACGAATTAATGTTACCCATGTAGTCAATCCACCATAAACTCTAAAGAGTTCAGATTAGTTTTCTTTTATTAGTTTATATCTTACTACAACGACTATGCCGATACTCTTTCCCAGTAAGGCCTTTTGTAGTTCCTGCTTATTGGTAGGCAATTACAGCCTATGTTGCAACCTGGACACTCTACAAGTGGGCCAAGTTTACCAACTATGCTGATATTTTCCGAGTCTGACCACATTTTTTTCTGGCTTTTGTCTTACTTCTTATTCTTTATTATTGTATTTCTAGGTGCTGTTTAAGCGAGCACACAGTGCAAGCTTATACCACTCCAGACAGTGCGATATCGTAAATAAACCACGCTTAGATTGCTTAGGCTTAGTATAATTTGGTACCAGCTTCACCACTGGGATGTAAACAGGCACACCGTGTGATACACTGGCCCCGTATCCATGGTCTCGCAGTGTAAAGACTGGTGTCTGGCTGAAGGCCAAGGAAACTGAGATCAGCGCCGCCCCATGTGCCTTAAGGCTCGGGAAAGGACTTTACTTTACTAAATTGCTTTTTTTTGCTTTTTTTTCACAAGACTAGGGACAAATCCGCCATGCTCTTATCATTGGCGTTTAAACAAACCCGGTAAACTCAGCACACTGTTATAAATAAGTAGGTCACGCATGCGCAGTAGTACCCTGTCGTAAACTCAGCCTGCCGGTTTAACATCGGCAAAGCATCAAATTATGCCGTTTTGGAGATGTGCTCAAAATATCCTCCTCCAGCATGAATGCAAGCACACTTGCTAACAGCATGATCAATAACTGCATGACTCGCAGCGGCCCACTCACTGTTGATGCGTCATTTCAGTTTCTCAACTTATGATTTTAAAATGAAGCCATAGTAACAGATTTTCAAAGTTTTTGTGGTCTCAGTAATTTTTCTGAGTCGACACATGCACTACACAGTATGAATTCATTGTTGTCAACAGCCAAACTACAACTTCTGCATTTCACAAGGTAGTGTAGTGACAACATTAAGGTGAGATGGCCAAAACTGCAGACACTTGCATCAAGTCTCTTCTTAATGTTGCATGCCGAAAATTATTAAAATCGGCCAGTGTTTTATGGAGCTGTTTAAAAAATAAAAGTGGCACATTTTTATAGACAACGGTGTCAAAGGTAATACTGTTTTTGAATAGTTTACTTGCCAGCAGCAATAACAAAAAATATTTAACTGCTTTATTTAAACAGTGACTTTAGTCATGTAAAGAATTTCTTTTGGAACATTTTGCTGAAAACTGTATGACTCTGTGATGCACAGTTACAAAATTATGGTGCCATAAACTTTGTGCCATTTTTGGACCACCCTGTAGAAGTAGAAAAGGAAAGTCTGAACATAGACAAACTAAATACAAACATATATATTGGATAGCAGATGTGGTCCTACACTTTAATTTGTTATTTTTGCATTCTAGAGTTATTGAAAATCATATTTGAGTGCCTGCGAGTCTTGAGAAAACTAGAACATGTATTCACCACCTATTATCATTGAATAATACTGTTTTAGGATAACTGACTATGCGGTGCTGTTCCTTGTTTTTGTTAGTGGATGGAGTGCATCAGAGACACTATGTACTGCAGTGGTAAACAATGGAAGTAGCACTGACGCAGCGTGATCCAAAGCTAGTGACATCGGCACTGCGTCGCTGTGCGTTGAATGCTGAACGATGTGTGCAGCGCATGCGTCTATCAGACATTGTGCTCTCTGTATCGACTGCACAGCGCTGGCCACCACAGAACTCTTCAGATCATGAAACTTGTTCCAACTTACTCAAGACATCGCAGTCTGCAAGTAGCTCTACTGGTAATGAAACTGATCGGTGTTTGCAGTGTTGTGTTGGCATTGGAGTTGGTTTATTCAACATGAGCAGTAGCGTGGAGCAGTTTTGTGTGTTTCAAAATTGTTTGCTTTGCTTGCAGCTAATGGCACTTACAATGCAGCCTGGCGCTGCCCTGTGGGTTAACTGGGTTTATTTAACATAAATGAGATTTGCATGTACGGTGATTATTAGTGAGATTGATTGACAATATTGATTATGGTATGAGAATTTTAAAGATAAAGTAGTCATCACTGTTGTATGGCATTGAAGTTAAATGCTGTTGCTTTCGTTTGCTTGCAGCTAATGACACTGATATTTCACAATGCAGCCCAGCTACAGAAGTGTGTAACTTGCCATCACCCTCACCATCTGTGCCCAGATTTCGTATCGTTAGTGTCATCGATGACTTAAACGCTGATGTCGTGAAATCTGGCGCCTGCATCTGCCCAGGTTCTGCTTCTTCTTTGTTCATAGTCTACTGTATAATTAATTCTTAATTCTGTTTTTCTTAAAGTTGTTTCAAGACTTTTAAGAGTATAGTTTGGTTTGCATCATGTTCCTGTATGGCAGATTATACAAAAAGTTTGGTTTGTCATTTACAAAACTTTGCAGATGCATATATTTTGTTGTTGTCAAAAATACTGATGGTATGCCAGAGTCATGGATCAATGGACAAAATTACTGATGAAAGCTGAGTCTGACACATCTGCTGATGATGGTTTTAAAGTCTGACAACAAATGCAGTTCCACAGTCATTAACAGCAGAAAAAAATGTGCATATTATTGTATACGTATCCCCACTGTCGGCTACTAAGCTTGATTTACATATTTGTATTATCAGTTTGTTGAATAATAGTGTTGTCGGATGTACATTACATTTAGTACACATCCTGTTGTTTTTATGCGCGAGAGCATGTAATGCTTCGTATGTCTTGGCCATCGTCCGAGCGTCTGTCTCTCTGCCCGTCACACTGCAGTATTGTATCAAACAGACGCAAGCTAGGATCACGAAATCTTCACTGTGGGTTGCCGCAAGGACTCTATAGTTTATCATGACAAAATTTTGTGCATTTGGATGAGGGGGTTTCCCTCGAATGGGGGCATGAAAGAGGGGTAAAGCCCTAAAATTTGCTTATTTTACTGCTATTGGCTCGTATAGCATGTAAACGGTTACGGATAGGCATAGACATGCTGCTTATCATAACAAGCACTGGTAACGAACTTTGTAAAAATGTCAACATCGATGACCTTAAATGACCTTGAACCCGCAAAATAAGCTGTTTTAGTGTTTTTTCACGATTTTGGGCTGTGACACACAATTTAAGAGTGAATTGCACCGAAATGGCTGGAGATAGACCACGACAATCTGAACACAAATTTTTCAGCATTAAGCGTAAATTATATTGCTGCAAGTTCCAACCCCTTAGGTTCAAGGAGGGCAGCGCACGCGTGCGTCAAAGAAGGATACCCTCAAAAAGTAGTTATTTTACTGCTATTTAAAATGCTTGCAGATAGATGCAGACATGCTGCTTATCATAACGAGCACTAGTGACGCCTTTTAATGGTGTCAACGTCAATGATCTTGAACCCCAAAATACCTGGTTTTAGTGTACTTTTTGCGATTTTCGGCTGCGAGGCACACATAAAGAGTATTGCGTAGAAATGGCTGAAGATAGACAAGGACAACCTGCAAACAGGAACTGCTAAGGCTCTCGCGCTTTTCATGAGCTTTGCTCAAATTACTTGTTATGTACTGAAGGTAGCAGGCAAGTGTAAAGGTTAGGACTGCTGACATGACTTAGGCTTACATTAGAATGTGCTTTACAATTTCAGAAGTGGCAGCTGATTAGCATGAGCCATCTACTCTGCAGTTTGTCAATTATTACACTATTTTTGACAGAACTGTTACCAGGTTGAGAAGCTTGTTTTTAAGCATTCCAGCCTGGTTGCCGGGGTTGGTTTTATTGGATTTGGTGTATTTGGGGGTTAAACCCGGGTTTTTTTACAAGGCCCGTCTTTTTGTCTTAAAATTGCAGCTTTCATGAGTTTTAACTGTTATTAGATCGAGCACTGCTCGATAATGTCAACGTCTGGTTTAAGTATTTAGTCTGGTTTAAATATTTGTGAATTCATAGTTTTGAAGTTTTGAAAAACTTAACTGTAATGGAACTTTTTATTATAGTGGAACAAGAAACTAATTGGATTAAGTTTGCAGGGTTTTTTTAGGTGGATTTACCCTATAAAACCCACTGGGTTTTTTTGTCTCAACCTCTGATTTACTGAGTTGTTGTTGGATCTACATGTAGGAAGCCGGGATGTGGCCGGTCGAACTCTGATATTGGTCTGCTGCAGTAACCCAGCTTGGACTACAGACAATTCCACCCATCTCACCGATTTGCTTCACCATTTCTTCTCTTCGTGTCTTTCTTTCTCGTATGTTTTTCCATCCACTATTTGTTAGTGAAAATGAAATTATCGTCTTGTAGTTGCTCACGTTGCTTTTTTACGTTTTTGATATTTTGTGTCTTTCTGTAGTCTTAATTTGCAGTTGAATTTTTGTGTGTGTTTAATTGTTTATGTGTATATGCTTTCTGTGCTTATTGGTGGATGTTGTACTAGGTAGTTGTTCTTTTACGAGTCCTTGGCTATGGTGCTCTTGTCATTTCCACTCATTTGTTTTTGTCTATGGTTTTGACACTTTTTTGTTGTGTATTTTGATTTGACATTCATTCGTTGGCATGCTGTGTTGATGCATTCTGTATTTCAGCAGTTTTGCCTTGCTCGTAGATGCTAGGACAGCGACAGCCGAAGCATTGACCGTGCTAGACACTGCCTTACAGGTCGTAGAGGTAGGTTTGGAAGCATTTAACAGATTTAAAGTTTGTTGCTGTGAATCTCTGCTTTGTTTGCTTATCGATGTTCCTGTACCCTGTGTGAGGATTATTTGCACGCATGCTTTGAGGTAAATAATTTCGTACGTAGGTTGTCTTTTATTTACCATGATGGTTAATGCATCTGAAGCTGTTGTATTATGGAAATTTATTTTCAGGTATGTATAATTTATTTATTAGGCTGCCCATATGTAGTAATGGGAGGCCTTATGTTTTTTCAGTTATCCAAAACCAGACAGCAGACCAAGGCCAAAGTTGGCGAGGAAGGACAACTTTTACATGGAAGTTATTAAGGCCAGATTTCGTCGAGATCCATTGACCGTCCACACTACTCAGCCTGCTTATCTGAATTCTGTTCTTGAACATTACATTCCATCTCGTACATTGCGTTCATCTCTCACTAATCTGTTGTCTGTGCCTCGTGTCCGTACATGTTTTGGCTCTAGAAGTTTTTCTGTAGCTGCCTCTACTATTTGGAATTCTCTTCCTTTTGACATCCGCAATAGCTGTTCAATAGCTTCCTTCCGTCATAAACTCAAAACATTCTATTTTTCAACGTCTAGTCATGTCTAGTGGCCCGCCTCACTTCTTACCTCAGCGCCTCAGATTCAGTGAGTTTCTCGCTGACATTGTGCACTTTATAAATTAAATTTACTTACTTACTTACTTACTTGATTGATTTAAGAGGGAGGGCATTTTGAATTTCCCCAGTCGGACTTACGGCGCTGGACAACTTTACATTGGGCCCTGCCCCAGATTTCTAGTACCAGTGCTGTAATGGTGAGTTAATATTAGTCTTTTGCTTCCAGTCGGTACTAGTTATTATGTCTCTGTGTGGTAGGATCATCTGTTGGATCCATTCAGTTGTCTCTGTATTCTCGGTGATTCTAAGTCAGTTACACTGTCAGTGCTGCAGTCTGCTTCCAACTGCAGGGTATTCTACCTCTTTGGACATTTTTATCTTACATTTCATAGTTGTTTTATTTGTGCATTTGCAATAATTTACTTTCTTGCAGTGTTGTGTTGTAAGTGGGACTGCAGAAGTTAGTGAGTAATTAATTGATTTATCGTTAATAATTGTACCATTTTTATATAAATATCAGAATTTTGAATAAGACGTGTAGTCACAATTTGTACTTTTGTACAGTTTTTGTTTATTTTCTTGTTTGCACTTGATATTGATGACTATCTGGAGGATAGCAGGGAAGATTATTAGAACTGCCATTAGTTTTACATATGCACAATTATAATGGCGAGTTCTTACAATGTTAGGTTTAGGTTGTTTCTGTGTTTTATGTTTCATATTAAGTTTTTCTGAAAATTTAAACTTTCTGTTTTACTGCTGGAAAGGTTAATCTTACTGTTCTATTATTATGTGTCTGTATGTGCATTTTGCCTGGAAAGGCCATGCCCAAAATGACCTATACTGTGTCAGGTGGGACGTTAAAGCCTACACACTCATTTTGTGAGCCGTCATGGTCAGACGATTAATTTGACTATGCATATATGAACTGCATCATTTCTTTTTTTCGCATTTTGCTTTATTTTACGTTATTATAACAGATAACAGGTTCTGCCAGTAGATATGACGTTTGGGACTGGGACTGGGTGAAGTTTTAGTTAGTGTAGAGGTTTTCTGCAGTTTTTGTGATCTTTGTGATTCATTCTAGAAATTGTTTGAAATTAGTGAGTTAATTAAGGTTAATTTTTGGAGATTAATAAAAAAAATTAATACCAGCTTTAAGCTTTTATTGCTGTCTTACCGCGAAATACTCGTAAAGTAACACATTGATAGAAGTGCATTTTGCGGAGAAAATTCCACATTGTGGATCTAGAGAGATTTGACTGATAATGTGGTGTATAAATCGATATTTTTATTAGTTGTAAATCATACCATATTGGTAGACTCTACTGGTTGCTTCTGTGTTTGTTTTGTGAATTGTAGCATAGCTTTGTAAGTTGGTGTTGTTTTATTCTTCCGGCACTTATGGGCAGATCTGAGAGCAGCTTCAGTTGCCTGGCTGTTGTGCAGATTTGCTTTAAATTTTTGATGACTTATCTCGACAAAAGTTGACTGCTAGGCAGAAGGCGTTGTTGACAAAAGTCAACATCTGGGGGGTGGGGGTAGGAGGCTGACAGATGTTAACCCAGAAAGTTCTTTGCCTTGAAGGCTTGTGGAAAAATTTTATTCAGCCTCAAAAGAGTTATTTTTGACTATTTATTGAAGTCACTTGATCATTTGCATTGGTTGCCGTATGTTTTAGCTGGTACAGAGTATAGAGGAGCTGCATGTGTTCCTGGGTCGTGAATGTTTGCCTGCAGATCTCGGTGGCTTCCTGCGTTATGACCACGATGCCTGGCTTCAGCGCTGCCAGGTACGAGAAAATGCCGGCTTAGTGATGTAAATGAGAGCAAAATCTTAGGACCTAGACCTGTGACCAAGATCTAGACCTCGACCAAAACATTGGAGACCACGACCAACAGTTTTGTTTGGAAGTTTAACTAGTAACCTTCAAGTTTAAACCACAACAGGACGTGCTACATCAATATCACCTGCAGACTGGCAGACTAAAATGCATGATCAAGACTTAGACTATGAAGCTCAACAATCGGAACAAAGACTGTTTCGGTCTTGAGGCAAAGGCTAAGTTCTTCAGAAATAATCTCAATTAATCAGGAAATTTCTTAACTGGTGCACCCCCCTGTTCTCCGATAGACAGCATTATCACATTGATGTCTGTCTGGAGGATAACAGGGAGATTATTAGAACTACCATTATGTTAATTATATATGCATGCATATAATGGAGTTCTTACAATTTTAGGTTTAGCTCGTTTTTTTGTGTTTTGTGTTTCTGTAAAGGTTAAACTTTCTGTCTGTTGTAAAGTTTAAACTTACTGTTCCATCATTGTGTGTTTGTGTGCATTCTGCCTGAAAAGGTCGAAATGACCTATATTGTGTCGGGTGGGACGTTAAACCCTACTCACTCACTCACTCTTTACTGGTGCACCCAGGAATCCATCGATAAGTTGATATTCTGGCACTTATTTATGTTACTGTCAATGTGAGTTACAGGCTTCCTTCAGGTTGGGGAAAGCTGGAAAAAGTTGGAGAATTTGTGTGGTCAGGGAAAGCACAGGGAAAATATGATTTTTGAAACGTCGGAAAATGCTTCTGGATCATGCAGACTGTAGATATCTGTGATATTTTGCGTCTCCAAATATTAAAAAGCAGGCAAATTTTCAGCTTGCATTGAATGTCCAAAAGCTAGAAGTGTTTCAGCGTTAGGACACCCTGACCCTCGACCAGGGCCTCTGTCATTTGCATATTGCTCCATTAGTACTGTTACATTAGCTATGATATAGTGTACCATATCTGACATTTGTACGATAGGGTTATTGTTTCGATACAGGTCAGGGAAGTTGTCATTCTGTGACTGTTAAAGTCAGGGTATTTTGCTACAGAAGACCTACAGGAAGGAACACTGGAGTTGTTAGTTGAGATATGGCTGATGTGTATTGCAGCTGATTTGTAGCTGTTTTTCCACTGTTGTCAGTCCACGGGTTTGGTGTAGGTAGCAACTAGTGAGCTGTCCAGTAATATATTGTATTATGTCCGTTGGTGAATTTATTTGCATTATTATAAGTAGAAATACGTTCTGTGAAATGAGGTATCTGTCCCGTTGCCACGCTATGTAGCCTATAGCAGCTGCGTTTCAGTGTTTGACGCTCTTGTGAGGCTGCAGCCAATTTTGTCTTTGAATAAAAACGGTTGGTTGCCATGACAACAGGGGTCTTCAGGGGAGAAATTTTCATGACACCATTGCATAGCCCGGCCTGAAAATAGGGGGCAGGTGCAAACAGCACACAGTTGTCTTTTACGGGGACCGAGTTATACCGCTTTGAAATCTCCATTGGCTGTAATGCAAATTTTTGCAACTTTTGAATGGTCGCTATGGCAACAGAGGTCGATAGAGGGTAAAATTAAATAACACCGTTAGATTGCCCGACCCCAAAAATAGTGGGGGTATTTAAACACAGCATGCAGTTAACTTTTACGGGGACCGAGTTATACCACTTTGAAGTCCCCATGCTGTAATGCAAATTTTTACGCATATCTAGGACAAACTCTTATCTTACTTTTTGGACCCTGAATCACTGTGCAAAATTTCATCAAAATCGAATCAAAATTCCGGCCGTAGGAGTGTTTACAGACAGACTGACAGAATGACAAGTGATTTTATAATCAGTCCCATGCTATGCTATAGCAGTGGGACAGGTAATTATTACTATTGTACATGCATTGACAGCTAATTGATGGCTGTATATCGGCCTGCTACCGGCCTGCAGGCCTACTGTCAGCAGTTGCGAGTGAGCTGTCCAGTAGTCGTGGTCTGCAGTTGTCAGCGAGCGACTGCGCCGAGTTATTGCAGAGACATCGCGAGCGAGTCACTGCCGTACTTGACGAGCTGTTACTCACACAGTGCAAACTAGCTCTTGATGGTCTCTTGGCTAGCGATGTTGCTAAGCTCTGCGGCTTCAGTCTTCGGTAAGTAGACTGTGTCTCAAAAAAAACATCCCTGACATTTTTGACTGTAACTTAACAAGAAATTTGAGCTAATGCTCACGAGACGCGCGAAAGCCTATAGCAGTTCCGGTTCAGTAGTTTAGCTAAAAATTGGGGTGAGGTGGGAAACTGAATTGTCATTTATGGCAAGTTGTGTAGGGAATTTTCGTGCCAACAATTACCAAAACCTGATAGTTGGTTTTAAAGTTACAGTCGAAAATGTCAGGGATGTTTTTTTGAGACACAGTGTACATCTGCTGTGTTGATTTATGTTTAGTTTGTCTCATGCAGGTCACTAGAGCTGTTGAATAGGCTCGATTCAGTGCCAATTTTTTATCTGGTGTCTTGGAAGTGTAGTATAGGTTTAGTCTGATGCAGCGTTTGATTGGGGGTTTACCCCCATTCTTCAGTAGACATCATTCTGAAATTGATGACTGTCTGGAGGATAAGACGGAAGATTATTAGAACTGCCATTGGTCTTACACTTGCACACTTAAAATGGGCAGTTCTTGCAATTTTAGGTTTAGGTCATTTTTTGTGTTTTGTTTATGTAAAGGTTAAACTTCCTGTTTCATTATTATGTGTATGTGCGTTACCTGAAAAGGCCGTTTCTGATGTTGGGTGGGACGTTGAACTCTACTCACTCACTGATTGGGGGTTTTAAGCCCTATTCTATTTTTCTTGTGTGAATTGGCACTGTTGTCTACACTGCATCTCAAGAAACATCCTCAACATTTTTCTTTCTAACTTGAACAAAAATTATCAGATTCTTATAATTTTCAGTATGCTTATTTCTGACACAACTTGCCATCAAATGACCATTCAGTTTCCCATCTCACACAGTGTCTGTTTCTGCACTACCTAGGGAAAGAAGACAAAGTGAAATATGCATTGAAATATACAAAAAACGTGAAAAAATATCCCCAACATTATTGATTGTAACTTGAGGAATGATTATTAGATCTTAATAATTCTTTGCACAAATATTTCTGACACAACTAGCATGGTTTTTTAAGTTCCTACCTTATGCAATGTTTGCTTCTGCACTACCTGGGGAAATCTGAGCAAGCAAAATACCTGTTGAAATGAATGAAAAGAACGTCAATTGATTACGTCTATCCAGATCTGTGGCCCCAACAGCCAGTTGATTACAACGTTTGAATGTCATGCAACAGTGTATCTAACAGATGACATTCAGGAATGTTTATGAATTCATGAAGCAACTGATGGTGAAGTCTGGATTATTATCAATACCGGTGTCATTGAATAGAGAAAGCATTTTCGTGCCTGTGTTCAAAAATGGGCCAACGTTTTGAGCAGTTTTACTGCAGGCAGTTGAAAAACAAAACAGTTGGATAAACTGTCAGGCAAAGTGTCAAAAATGTGAACGAAATGTGTTTCTGTGCATTATTTAGATGAAGTAATAATACCACTTTTGGGTAAAAGAGAAATCTTTTGTTGGTTTTACTTTCCCAGGTAGTGCAGGAACAGATGTTGGAAAGGTGGGAAATTAAATGGTCATTTTATGGCTAGTTGTCTCAGAAATATTTATACCAAAAATTATTGAAATCTGATAATCCTTCTTCAAGTTACAATCGAAAACGTTTGGGATGTTTTTTTGAGACACACTGTAATGCCTTTAGCACAGCACATGAGTAAAGATGGATGGACGGACAGACATTTCATGGTAACATCTAAGTGAATTGCTTTCTACAGTGCCACCAAAAGTACACCATTTAGTTGTCAGTAATGCTCTTGTAGTTATTGTGTGGTTTTCTTAATAGGCCATATTATGGGTCTTGTTCGTTTGTTTGTCTGTCTGTTTGTTGGACTCGTACAGATTCCTAACTCATAAATGAAAAGGCGTAGAAAAATGAAAATTTGTGTAAATGTATGTCTCTCTTTGACTCGGCTTAAGGTTGCACAGTCACAGGCAGATCGACGCGGAACATGTTTCTTGTTGACATGGGCCACATATTTTTTGTTTTGTATCAGCAGTGAAGCTGACTCATGCCTGGGCACATACAGAAAAAATCCCATGCATTTTATTGGGTAAACCCACCAAAAAGCTCACACCTGAGAGGCTGAGACCAATCCCAAACTTAGTTGAATTTTAGTAATATGTTCTACTAATGATGAATTGTTTTGTTACAGTTAAGTTTCCAAAATTTTTAACCTGTGAATTTGCAAATTTTTGTATATTCACGTGATGTGTACGTTATTTAGCAGTGCTCACTCTAACCCGAGGTTTTTCATGCCCATGTCTGCTTGATGTGTATGTAGTGAAGACTTGGAAGAATTATGTCGGCAGACAGACGATGCCGTGCAGCGATTGAAGAAGGCAGCCGAAGAACGAAGGATAAAATTAGAACAGTGTCTTCAGCTGCGTGAGCTGGAAACTAAAGCTTCCGAAGTAAGAACACAGTCTCAGATGATTACGATCGACAGGCACAGCGTAAAAGTTTAATTTGTGCCAGAATTGTCATTTTTTTGTTATCGTACGTCTAAAATATTTTAATATGTTAGCCAGGGTTGTACCAAATAGTAGGTTTTACTATTTGGCTGAATAGGAATAATTGATGACATTATTTGGCCGAATACGAATAAAATATGAATAGACATAAGTTCAAACACACTGCACAGTGTTCTGGTTTCATCGTAGTGTCATGAAAAATTTTTCAAACCGGACATTTTGTAATTTGTATGCGTGTTGAACGAATGATACTAGCAAAGATTGCTGACATTAACAAAATGCAACAGTGATGCACAACAGACTCTTGACAGTGAGCAAACTAAATAATTGAGGAAATTCCATAATGTTAATGCTGAGACACAACTGTCTATAAGGCTAAATGCAGGTAAAACGAATGGCGATGGCGTAGTGCTCATTATTCGTATTCGGCCTCCTTTTTTCAGCATTATTATTCAGCCGAATACGGATACACTATTCGGCCTACTGTTCTGTGAGGTGGCCTACTATTCAGTCCGAATAGAATACAGATATTCGGTACAGCCTTAGTATTAGCTGATATTGCTTGGGAGTTGTTTATTGTGTGGCTGACCTTATAGGCAACGGTACAGGTCTGTAGCGCCGAACGTAGACATCAGTCTCCAGAGTGGATGGTTCTGAGCCAAGTCAACTGTGTCGTCCATATCAAGGTCGCTGGATTTCAGATCCTGCTGAATGGTTTTCATCCATGTAATACGAGGACGTCCCAGTGGTCTCGTCCAGTTTCCTGCGGGTGAAGCTGTTAAGATCTGTTTTGCATCTGTTTCATCAGGCATTTGTGCAATGTGTCCGAACAGGGACAGGCGCCTTGACTGGACTATGGCTGAGAGATGAGGTTGCTTGGTTAACCTTCTG
>Ga0056128_1006444_pt1 | contig 14812 bp, 8 predicted proteins | sample WorMetLIZISLAND2_FD_71113 | JGI IMG/M metagenome (GOLD analysis project Ga0056128, IMG submission 71113) | Marine gutless worms symbiont microbial communities from Max Planck institute for Marine Microbiology, Germany - Olavius geniculatus... ...
GATGCATCTTAAAACTAGTGAAAATTTTGCACGAAAATGCATTATTTTTGCATACAATTTTTAAAACATTTCTGCGGAAGGGGCACAGCCCCCTCCCCAGACCCCAGCCTTTACCGTTTCGCCCCTCTTCGTGCCAAATTTCTGGATCCGTCACTGCTTATGGCATTGATGGCCAGAGCGACAAGCCGGTTTAGCAGTGGTGACCAGAATCGTAACACTTCTCAAAAATTACTGTTCTACTTATTACAGAAAATTTAGTTCAACTATGGCACCTAATGTTATTCTAAGGTACTTTTAGCTGCAAGCCTCAACTGCTAAAAATAAAAGTACTGTTTGTAATTTGACTCGACTTTGACAGCATATCAACGTTAATATTTTACAGAAAAGATTATCAACAGTACATATCTCCATCTCCCATGTTTATCTGTTTCGTTGAAACTGACGGTGCAAAAACAAATATGAACAGGCAAGGCAGTGAACGTACATTTACAACGGCCCTCACGAGAGCTGATCAAATGTGACAAAATGGTATTAAATATAATAAAAAATTAGCTTACCCCTTTGCTTACACCGTTTTCACGTATGTGGTTGCGTTATACCCCGTTTATACGATCAAGCAAAGGTCAAGCAATCATCAAGCAAAGATCGAGCAAACATCGAGCAAACACCGAGCAATCAGAGCACACGTCGTGCACGTGTATTTTGAACGCATTTGCTGGATGTTTACTTGATGATTGCTCGATCTTTGCTTTATCGTGTAAGCGGGGTATTAGAAAGAGACAAGCTGGTTGAAAGATATCACTCAATGTTGTTGCTGCTGCGGCTGTAGATGACGCTAGAAGAGCAGGTAGATCTGTGCGAAAAAAAGCTTGATCGAGCGGAGAAGTTGATTGGCGGCCTGGGCGGCGAGAAGGATCGTTGGAACAATGCGGCCGAGGAGCTCAGTGTCACGTACGAGAACCTGACCGGTGACGTGCTGATTGCGTCAGGGTCGGTCGCCTACCTGGGCGCCTTCACCTCGTCATTCCGTGCCGATCAAACGTCAGCCTGGGTCACACATGTAGGCTATACGCTTAGTGGCTTCTATCCCTATACCTGGTGGGCGCAGCTTGCGCCCAGTGAAAAAATAGGGGAAAGAGTTTTGTTATGGGTGTAAATCAAAACTTTTCTCTATTTTCCACTGGGCAACAAAATCCCTGAACAAAATTTTTTTCCAGTTTTCACAGTGAAATATGGGAGGAGAGTCTTGGTCAAAACTTTCCTCCCTCAATTTTTACTGGAAAATCTACATTTTTACAAGAAGCCTGAACTTGAGCTTGAAAGTGGGGGGAAACTTGCGCCCGACTTTGACTCTAGATTTGGGGAAATAAAAGCAACTGTATACGCTGATACAGCGTTTCTTTCTTTCTTAACTCTTACCGTAACCCTAACCGTATCAAATACATGATTTGCGCTAGACAACTGGCAGACAAACTGCCGTTAAAACAACCAATTTTTTTAGACGGAGCTGAAACGAGAAAAGTGGAACATGTAGCTTACTACTACGTGAAAAGTCAAACAGCGACGGAAGAGGAGTACGAATCTGACATTAATAACTGAAAGAATTAAAAAACGAGAAATAAAACGAGAAGAAAAAACAGCTTAAACGAAACAGCCGTGTGTAGGTGAAAGCGAAGGGTATACCTTGCTCGGACGACTTTTCTCTGAACGCCACGCTCGGCGACCCGGTGAAGATACGAAGCTGGAACATCGCCGGTCTGCCTACTGACGCGTTTTCCGTCGACAACGGTATCATTATCAGCAACGCGCGACGCTGGCCTCTCATGATCGACCCTCAAGGTCTGACAACATTTAACTAAATCTATGCCAGAACTAAACTCGAACAGTTTTGGGGCGGAGCCTACCTGTGCCTAATACCCCGTTTACACGAAAAAACTTACTCTAAGAGCGCTCTACAGCCAGCTCTTAGACCAAGCTTTTTGTGTAAACGGGGTATAAGACAAGATGCATGAGTAGTTTTGTGTTCTGTTTTACTTTTACGTGACGATTGCAATTTCTTGCACAACTTTTTATGTTTACGGACTGCTACTAAATGTTTGTTGTTTCAGTTTCTGTTGTTTATTCTTTGTATTTAATTATTTAACTTGTATTATGTACGGCTAACTGTTTTAAGTAGGCTAATCGTGTTTTTTGTATAACGTTATTGTTTGTTTGCATTTTGTCAAACTTTAAATGAACGAACATGATTACGATAACGATGTCGTGTCATGCAAACCACGTTAACCAAGTGAGACATCTCAGGTAACATTTAACGAGTTTATACAGTTTAGTTTCAACCTGGAAGTTTGCGCGAAGAAGACTTAGTACTTTGTTCAGTAACTTCAGTTACTTTGCATGAGTGTGAGTTTTAGCTCGTGATCTTGTCTTGTCTTGTGGTTCTGTGGTGTCATAAGCATGCTTTCGATTTGTTTTGTGCTTATAATAGTCTGCGTTATACCCCGTTTACACCATCAAGAAATCATCAAGCAAACATCGAGCAAACATCAAGCAATTAGAGCACACGTCGTGCACGTGTACAGGGTGCGGCAAAAAGTGGACCCATAAAGTTTTTCGCTGTTCTTTAGCAACCTTTGGAAATTTTAATTTGAAATTTTACAGATTTATTTACTAAAACCTCTTACATTTAACTTTAAGTAAAATTTGATTCTGTTGAAAAGCAATAAAGTTACAGACTTTTTAACATAACTGCTTACCGATTTTTCAGCATTCAAAAATGTTCCGGCTACAACATCAATTTAATAACATCGTTAATTGGAACAACACAGTTAAATAATGATCAGATGCCAGAATTTCATTGTGACTGCGAATGTTCAAAGTGTTCACCGCCAGCTACAAGCAAACACCAGCCTCCAGTCGCCTTATTTGAGAAATCTTTTACAGCCTTGTCGATCGGTCCCTGAAGCGCTTCTTTGAGTTTGGCGTTTGTTTTCAGCTTTGTTCTAAGCTTGCAGTAAGCCTCCAACATTGCACCCCATACGTGATAGTCCACTGGGTTTATATTCGACGAATTTGGAAGCCATTGGTCTTTTGTATATCTGGACAGCTGGCCCGCAGCTAGTTCTGTGCGCTGCGCTGTGTTGCGCGCTGTGTGTGCTGACGCGCCGTCCTGCTGGAAGATAAATCCGGTGGGCAGCCGGCGATTGCTTTAAAGGAACGATAACTTAGTGATAATTTATAAACAACATAAATTGCTGTTTATCAAAACGTCACTGTGACGTCATCGGCAGTAACGTGTAACCAGTTTTTGAAAATTAAATAGCATTTTCATCATGAACATTTTTGAATGCCGAAAAATTTGTAGGCGGTTATGTTAAAAAGTCTATAACGTCGTCGTTTTTTAACAGAATCATATTTTACTTGGCAGTTAGATGTAGAAGGTTTCAGTAAATAAAATCGCAAAAATTTTATATTAAAATCTCAAACGTTTGCTGAGAAAACGACGAAAAAATTTAGGAGTCTACTTTTTTCTGCCGCAAGTGGTGGCGAGATGTCCGCCTTTGCTGGATGTTTGCTCGATGATAACTCGATGTTTGCTTGATCGTGTAAACGGGGTATTAGACACATGCGTGTAGAGGTTTAGTTATGTATTTTCCTGCCTGCTTGTTGTCGGCGTGGCGTCAAGGTCAGGCGAACAAGTTCATCAAGAACATGGAGAAGAAGAGCAACCTGCACGTGGTGAAGATGTCGGACCCGGACTTCGTGCGGACGCTGGAGAACTGCGTCCAGTTTGGCACGCCGGTTCTGCTCGAGAACGTGGCCGAGGAATTGGACCCCATCCTCGAGCCGCTGCTGCTGAAGCAGACGTTCAAGCAGGGCGGGTCGGTCTGCATCAAACTGGGCGACAACGTGCTCGAATACGCCGCCGATTTCCGCTTTTACATCACGACCAAGTACCGCAATCCGCACTACATGCCCGAGATCGCCGTCAAGGTCCGTCCGCATAACTCGCTTACAGTATTAATTACTAAACTGTCAAGCTTCGCGCAAGGTTAAGGCTGTCCGCGATAGAGTGTTGCGATATTTATAGAGATGGCGTCAGCGTCGGCCATTAACTATCCGCCTAGCTGGACCAGCTTGCTAGCAAATAGCTATAGCATGCTAGCACGCTAGCTTGCTAGCATCAAGGCCCTATGTCACAATGATAAAGTATCCGATATTCCGGTTTTGTGACCTTGACTTTTGACGTATAATTTTAAAATTCAATAGGATTTTTGCGTTTGTCGAGGTACATGTTCGTGCAAAATTTCATCAAGCTAAAAACATCGGTTCATGAGTTGAGTAATCGTATTAACAGGGGGAAAAACTTAGCTAAGATGGTGACAACATTACTGTCGTCGCCACCATAGACTACATTGTGAATCAATAAAACATGGCACAAAACGTTTGCCGTAATCTTTGCTAAAGATGTCAGTGGATTTTAAACTAGTCCTTTGAATGTTTCTGGTTACGTTGTTGACGTATTATTATTAACGCGTGCTGGTCATAGATGTTAAAAACATTAATTTGCAAATGAACAACATAAAAACATGTTTTTTTACTTTTATAAAAAAACAAGTAAAAACATACATAAAAAGGTTAAACTACTTTTGGCAAAAGTTAGCGCAATAACAATGTTAAAAACAAAAACCTACCATTAATTTTGGCAAAAGTAAACACCGACATGTACTGAATGTTAATATGTAACGGTGATTATGGTACAGATTAAAAACAGGGCTAAACGCAATTTGCCAATAAGAAATGCATCATATTTGTAATTTTGTACGTTTATGTTTTAATAAGAACAAAAACACAATATTAAAAATAGGACAAAATAGCATTAAAAAACATTTTAAAATATTTAAAAACATAAAAACGTGTTTTTAAAACTTTTGTTAAAAACATTAAAAAATGTTTTTACATGTATGGTGCTGGTGGATGGCTGTAGGTGACGCTGTTAAACTTTATGATAACGTCAGAAGGTCTCGAGGACCAGCTGCTAGGGATCGTGGTCGCCAAGGAACGGCCTGAGCTGGAAGACGAAAAGAACGCACTGATCCTTCAGAGCGCCGCCAATAAGAAACAGCTCAAGGAGATCGAGGACAAGATCCTCGAGGTCTTGTCGACGTCGGAGGGCAACATCCTGGAAGACGAGACGGCCATTAAAGTCCTGTCCTCGTCTAAGACTCTGTCAAACGAGATCTCGAGCAAGCAGGCGATTGCCGAGGAAACGGAGCTTAAGATCGACTCGGCTCGGATGGCGTACAAGCCGATCGCGATACACTCCACGATTCTGTTCTTCTCGATCGCCGACTTGGCCAATATCGACCCGATGTACCAGTACTCGCTGACCTGGTTTTTCAACCTGTTTCTCATGTCGATCGAGAAGGCGGACATGGCGACCGAGGTGGAGCCGCGACTGGCGAATCTGCGCGAGCACTTCACCTACTCGCTGTACTGCAACATCTGCAGGTCGCTCTTCGAGAAGGACAAGCTTCTCTTTTCGTTCCTGCTGGCCGTCAACATCCTGAAGCACGAGGGCCGCGTGCGCGAGGATGAATGGCGCTTCTTGCTCACCGGCGGGGTGGGGCTGGACAACCCGCACTCCAACCCCGCCGCCGACTGGCTTCCCGCACCCTCCTGGGACGAGATCTGCCGCCTCAACGATCTCCAGCGCTTCGGCGGCATCCGGACCAGCTTCAAAGATCTGAAGGACGGTTGGAAGCTGGTGTACGACAGCAGTACCAGTCCGCACCACACCAAGTTCCCCGGTGACTACGACGCGTCCTTTAACAGCTTCCAGAAGATGACCGTGGTGCGCACGCTCCGGCCGGACAAGATCGTGCCGGTCGTGACGGACTTCGTCATAGAGAAGCTCGGCAAGCCTTTCGTCGAACCGCCGCCATTCGACCTCGCTGGTTCGTACAACGATAGTCACGCGTTGTCACCGCTTGTCTTCGTCCTGTCTCCGGGCGCCGATCCGACCGCCGCGCTGCTCAAGTTCGCCGATGACCGCGGCTTCGGCGGCTCCAAGTTCGACTCGCTGTCGCTCGGCCAGGGCCAGGGACCGATCGCTCTAAAGATGATCGAAAACGGCGTGAAGGAAGGCACGTGGGTGATGCTGCAGAACTGCCACCTGGCGCCGTCCTGGATGCCTAAGCTGGAACGTATCTGCGAGGAGTTCAACCCGGACAAGACTCACCCGGACTTTCGGCTGTGGCTGACCAGCTACCCGTCCAACTCGTTCCCGGTCGCCATCCTTCAGAACAGCGTCAAGATGACCAACGAACCACCGAAAGGTCTCCGTTTTAACCTGCTTGGCTCCTACCTCAGCAATCCCATCTCGGACGCAGATTTCTTTACGAGCGTCACGAACGCCGTCGCCTGGAAGAAGATGCTGTTCGGACTGTGCTTTTTCCACGCGTTGATTCAGGAAAGACGCAAGTTCGGACCGATTGGCTGGAACATCCCGTACGAGTTCAATGAGACCGATCTGCGTATTTCTGTCCGCCAGCTGGCCATCTTTCTCAACCAGTACGAAGAGGTCTGTGCATCAGATATATCGCTATTCATTTGCTCCTTTATAGTGTGTTTACATGATTTAGCAGACATCGAGCAGACGTCGATCAGACGTCAAGCAATTAGCACGTGTATTTTGAATACATTTGCTCAACGTTTGCTCAATGTTTGCTCGATCTTGTAAACGAAAACATCGAGCAGACATCGAGCAAACGTCGAGCAAATATCAAGCTGACTCAAGCAGGCCTATTGGAACCCCATCATCATCATCATCATCGACAACCGTGGGCTCAATGCCCGTTGGTGTCTGACGCCATTGTTACTATCGCTGCCCCCGGCTTAAATATAGACCTAGGCTTAGGCTTTTAGCCCACAGCTGATTATGTGTTATATAGGCCTTCCAATTACGACCCGCCCGCCCTTCTAATTGGCATCTATTTTCCATAGAACGTCAAGCTACCTGCTCGATATTTGCTCGATCGTGTAAACACCCTATTAGTTAAATTATTGCCTCCACAGATGTAATGCAGAAGTGTACCGTGTACTATAATCACACCAGCTGAACCATTTGAGGGAGAGAGGGAGAGAGAGAGAGAGAGAGAGAGAGAGAAAGAGTATTTATTTGCCAAAAACACAAATACAATGTTTTCGTACAATACTAGACAATGTAGGCGGGCTACCAAAAAAAAACAATCGCTCATCAACGCTAGCCGCCCAGTACTGCATCTGCATGAGTACTGCATCTGGGAGAGAAGAGTTGTTTAAACCCGTAAGAAGTTTTTCGTACTTGACTCGGTCAAAACGTGAGATGGGTCTATCTGTATGGTGGTAGTATTTAGGTGTGGTGGGCTCGAGTGATTGATACCAAATATGATTGCTTAGTTTCATTCGTGGTCAGTCAGTTGGCGTCAAATGATTTTCAGTAACGTTTGTACGCGTTATACGCGGCATTATATTTCGTGGCAATTTCTCGATCAAATATCGTTTTTTATAAGTTTGCAAACATTTATTCGTGTTTTTGTTTTATTTTTTGTTGTTTTTTGTTCTTCTTTGGATTTAACAGTTCGGGCCGATTCTACGCAATTGAAATGCTATAGAAAGTACATCATGCGTTTATTTTTTTCCTGTCATTATCATTCTCGTTTTTCGTTATTACAGGTGCAGTACGAGGCGCTGAAGTACTTGACCGGTGAGTGTAACTACGGCGGCCGAGTCACCGATGACTGGGACCGACGAACGCTCAGGACAATTCTAGCCAAGTTCTACTGCCCCGACATCATCTACAATGACGACTACTACCTGGACGACGATAGCGACATATACTACGCGCCGCCTGAAGGCGACTATGAATCGTACCTCGATTATATTCGCAGTCTGCCGTACATTGCGCATCCCAGCGTTTTCGGCATGCACGACAACGTCGACATAACCAAGGATCAGGTCAGCAGTGGTGTAGACAAGAGGGGAGGCCAGGCGGCTCAGCCCCTCCCCCAAATTTTCTAGACAAAACATAAGCATATGTTTAAACTGCTCTTAATTCGCCAATTTGGTCAGTTTATTTTTCGAAAATAATTAAAATTATTGTCACCGGATTTCATCTAAAATGCACTAAACTCGATTTTGGTTGGGGCTCCGCCTCAGACCTTGCTGGGGAGCTCACATCGCTCCCCTAGACCCTTTACCTAGATTTTAGGGGTCCTACTTTTAAGAAAAACGAGGGGAAGGGAAAAGGGGAAGACAGAAGGGGGAGTGGTAAAAAAGGGAGGAAAAAAGAGGAAGAACGACAAAAAAGAAAGGGGAGGGGAAGGAAGAGCCCCACAATTGACATTGCTGGCTACGCCATTGGCAGTAGCATAAATATTAGAAACATTTTAAATGTTTTTTTTATAAAAGTTTAAAAACATGTTTGTTCAGCTTTTTTAAAATTTTTAAAATGTTTTTAAAAAAATTTTTTATGTTTTTAATTTTTGGTATTTTTTAAATGTTTTTGTTTTATTTTTGATGTCGTGTTTTTGTTTTTATTGAAAATAAGCATACACAATTACTGACGACATTACTGCAAAATTTCATTAATCGATGTCAATCGGCGGCTGATTTATTGCTATTGTGCAAAAATCCAAGATAGCGGCCGCTGTCATCTTGGATTTTATTTTTGTTTAATATTCTGGCATGCTTGTATGTAGAACCTCAAAAGTAATACACATGCCAAATTTCGTGCAATTATGTGCAATAGTAACCAAGTTATGTGCGATAGATAAAATTCAAAATGGCGGCCGCCGCCATCTTGAATTCATCATTATTGTTCATTTTGGTCAAATATTCCATTTCCGGTAGCAGCCCTCTACATTGCTGCAAAATTTCATTCATCTACGTTAATCGGCGGCCGAGTTATTGCTGTTTGTGCAAAAAACCAAGATGGCGGTGGCCGCCATCTTGGATTTTATTTTTGTTCAATATTTTGGCATCCGTGCATGTAGGACCTCAAACGTAATACACACGCCAAATGTCGTGCAAATATGTGCATCGCCATCTTGAATTTATTATTTTTGTTTCTTTTTGTCAAATGGTCTATTTTCCGTGAGAGCTGTCTACATTTCTGCAAAATTTCATTTATCTACGTCAATCGGCGCCTGAGTTATTGCTGTTTGTGCAAAAATCCAAGATGGGAGCTGTGGGCGGTCGAAATTTTGGCCTTCCCATTGACATGGCACATCGCTTATACAACAGCTTGTTGCTATCGCACAAGCCCTGATGTATTAAATTACACTGCGAGGTTGCCTGTCAAACTGTCAATATCCCAGGTAAACCACATATTTGTTATCGTATCACATTTGTTACATACAGGCAGAAACTCGCCTACTGTTCGACAACATTCTGCTGACGCAGAGTCGAGCCAAGTCGTCGTCTGGAGGCGGGAAAACCACAGACGAGGTTTGTCGCAATAAATGTTTCTTCCACTCCATTCCCCATTCACTGATCCATTTCGCTCTTTTTTAACATTTAATTCATTTTTCTCGCTCTGCTTTCAAACGCCAAGTGTTGAGTTTCCGTGGTGTGCAAATGCTGTGTCTAATGTCTTCATTTCCGACTCTCCCCTTCCCTTCAAACAGGGGTATTTAACTGACCATCATTCATATTTGCTGGCTTTCGGACGCCGGCGTACGGTGGGCCTTTCCTAGCGACAGCTGGGCTTCTTGTTTTGCAGCTAGTGGACGAGGTTGCGGCGGACATACTGAACAAGCTGCCGGCCGACTTCGACATCGCGTCAGGTCTGCTCAAGTATCCGACGTCGTACAGTCAGAGCATGAATACGGTGCTCGTCCAGGAGATGGGTCGCTTCAACAAGCTGCTGCAGACCATCCGATCCAGTCTGAAGAACGTACGCATGGCCATCAAGGGCTTCGTCGTCATGTCCGCCGAACTCGAGGAAGTCGTCAGCAGCATGCTGAAGGTTTATCAGACAGTTTTTATTTTTTTTGTTAGTCAGGATGTGCACGAGATTTTTTGAGCCGAGACCGAGACGTTCAAACTTTTGTTCGAGGCGAGATAGAGACGAGACGTTAGTATAGGTACGTCTCAAGATCGAAACTCCGAGACCGAGATTACTCCCTAGTTATTGTTTCATATTTTTGTTCTTTACTGCGTTGTGTTTGTCGTATCGTAGTGTGTCCGTTTTTTCTCGTCCGCGCCGCGTGACGGCGGATACATTGTAGTTTGTATCATATTTGGAATGGGACGGGGTTATGACTTTTAAAATTTGCACTTATAAACTACAGCATCAATTGATCCGTTATTAAAAAGGGGATCTGCATTTCATATATTTAGTACCTGCAAAGCCGTAGGTATATGGAAAAACTGTGCCATTTAGAAAAAAGTTGCAAATATGTATCCAATATTTGCATTTTTCATATATAGTTGGCACGTAAAAAGTAACTTTACAAGTGATTTGAGCAAAGCTCATGAAACGCGCGACAGCCTTAGCAGTTCTAGTTCGCACAATTTCTTGGTCTATCTTCAGCTATTTCGTCGCAATTCACTCCTGAAGTAACCGCAGCCGAAAATCGCAAAACAAAAGTCACAAACACCCACTAACACCCCTTATTTTGGGAGTTCAAGGTCGCTTAAGGTCATCGAGGTAGATACCCCAAAAAAGTTCGTCACCAGTGCTTGTTATGATAAGCAGCAACAGCATGCTTATCTGCAGCTGTTTTCACGCTAGACGAGCCAATATCGGTAAAATAACCAATTTTTAGAGGGGTACCCCTTTTTGACGCTCGCGCGCGCAAGCCTCCTTAAATTTAGGAAATCGGGACTTAGACTACTAAAATCAATGTTTGATGCTTAAAATTTCTTGTGCAGTGGTCTTGGTCTATCTCTAGCCATTTAGTCGCAATAAACTCTTGAACTGTGCGCTGCAGCCAAAAAATGCGAAAACTCGCCAAAAACCCCTCTGGGAGTTCAAGGTCGTTTAAGGTTATTGATGTTGATAAAGTTATAAAGCTTGTGACCAGCGCTAGTTATGATAAGCAACATGTCTGTATTCATCTGCAACCGTTTTCACACTAGGCGAGCCAATAGCGGCAAAATAACGTTTTTCTAGGGGGTACCCTTCTTTGACGCTTGGTTCGAGGTGAACCCCCTCACCCATGGCACAAAATTTTGTCACGAAAAACTAGAGTCCTTGTAGCAGCACACAGTGATTTTAGCTTGCGCTGTTTTTATAGGGCTCAAGGGTGTGTCGGACAGACGGACGGACAGACCTCTCAACGATAGTTAAGACGCGCGAAGCATTACATGCTGTCGCGCGTAAAAGCTGTGCACAGACTGTTCTATATGTGCAGTGTCGATTGGGAACTGTTGTCACCTGTCGGTAGCGTATATTTGCTGTTCCTGGCGATTTTACAGCACGCTGTATGTTTTTTTGCACGTTAACATAGATAAGTGAATTAAATAACAAAAATGCATCTGGAGTATAGGGAAAGATACCGGGGATGTGGATGAAGAAGTCTTACCCGTCGCTGAAGCCGCTTGGTAGCTATATCAACGACTTCTTGACTCGTCTCAAATTCCTGCAGGATTGGTTCGACAACGATGCGCCATCGGTGTTCTGGTTGTCTGGGTTTTTCTTCACTCAGGCCTTTCTGACCGGGGTCCAGCAGAACTATGCGCGCAAGTACACCATCCCCATCGACCTCCTTGGATTCGACTTCGACGTCCTCCAAGACCAGGTACGAATAGGAAATGAATTTAAACACGTTTATTCGCAGATAACTGCAGCAAATATAGTACAGCGTACAAAGCAGAAGTCAGAAACGGCAGTAGCGTCATTTCAGTAAATCATTGGGGGGTCTCAGTCTATGAAATGTATTTTTTGCGACAGTAACAGTGTTTCAAAAGTACGATGTACAAAGAAAAAATTAAAATAATAAATTTTGGAAAGTCCGTAAACCCCTCCAGCCCCCTAAATGACGTCTCTGAGAAACGGGCAGAAAATACAAAAAGATAACTCAAAGCTAATCCTGCAGGTGAACAATATAACGCACCTTAACTAATGAATTGGGCGAGTCATACAATTGGCAAATGAAATTTCGCCTTCTGGTTTCAAAAATAGATTTCAGATCATCTCTATACCACACAGGCTTTGCAACTCTCGCACGGACTCCCAATTTTTCATACTAAAACAGCAACCAATTATACTTTGAAATTTAAATTTCGCTTTGTGATTCAAAATTTTTTCCTTTCGTTGAACGGCGAAGTGACGTTTTTTGGGGGATAGGCCTGCAGCAAAAACAAATTTAATGCATTATAGTGCGCCAGGGTTCTGTGCTTGGTGAAATTATAAGGTGTACAAAAATGGCGGCATTTTTTAACTCACCCTATATTTTACTAGGACATCGCTGGTTGTATGCAGGAGTACAAGACGGCTCCGGACGATGGCGCATACGTCTACGGCATGTTCGTCGACGGCGCGCGCTGGGACCGCGCCATACACGAGCTGAACGAATCGTTTCCCCGCGTCCTGTTCGACGTCCTGCCGCCCGTCTGGCTCAAGCCGTGCAAACGGGCCGACATCCCGGACAAACCGATCTATGTCTCACCCGTCTACAAGACGAGCGAGCGGCGTGGCGTTCTCTCGACCACCGGGCACTCAACCAACTTCGTCATCTCAATGATGATTCCGAGCAGCCAGCCGCAGGAACACTGGATCGCTCGCGGCGTCGCGCTGCTCTGCCAGCTTGACATCTAGTCATCGCGCTGACTGTTCTGAATAATCCAACTACGTAGGCAGAGAGTGTAGGTGTTTAAACCAGAAATATAAAAAACAGAAGATCTTTGTTTGTCTGTCGTTGCCGTTTTTTTTGTTAAATAAACTCTTTACCCGTCTTGCTCTCACATCGCAGCACCATTAAATTTAATATCAAGTTATGTCTAGTTCTCTGTTGTTGCCTTTTTTTTGTTTAATAAAGGTTTTCGTACGCTTCTGTGTTTCATCATAATCATTACCGTCGTCGTCGTCATCGTCCTTGTCATTTATTGCTTGAACGATATCAGCAAAACAATGACGCAATACAATTAAATGCAACAAAAAGATCTGTTGCTATTGTTTAATCTTAGAATAGACTATAAATGTACATTACTTTTGCCAATGCTCTCATCTTCGGTTGTTTTTCTTCGATCGGTGTGAACGCTATTTCCTGCCTATCAAGTCGTCTGCTGTCTGTATCTGTCTGCTTATAAAATTACTTAACTGTTTTATTCCAGCGTCACATTCTCGTGGTATCATTCCATCCATGGTAAGTGATACCATGGCTACAAGCAACTTTGTTATGTACGTTTTTTGCAAATTTCCTATGTACGATACATACGTAGCTCACACTTATAATCTGCCAATTCTGACAGCTTCTTGGCTTTACGAACCTTAAGAGTACGTAACCATATGGCGGCGTGGCAGAGTGGGGGGAAAGACAATTGTTCACCCTAAACTTTTAACTGTCGTAAAATTGTCGAAAAATCTTTTTGTCGCTTATCGAAAATTTTTTGTCCAGAAATGCTGAATTTATGTCTGAAGAGTGGAAACCTTTATTTTGGGGAAAATTTCGGCAAATTAAAAATTTAAAGCACCCATAATCTCCTTTGTCAGAACCTTGCAACGGTGTCGAAATTTTGACGAAAATTTGCAATGTTTGTCTTAAAATTGCAACGTCTACTTTTTGGACCAAAGACGTCGCTGTATGTAACTACGTATATAAAAAGCCACACAGTTGCGAAGTTAGCTGACTGTTCGTGACTTTACAGGATGGGCTGAAAAATTGAACCTGTTTGAACGTTGATAACTTTGCAAAGGTTACCAGCAAAAAGGCGCGTGATATGTCGAAAGTTTTAGAATGTTGTAGAGAAAAAGGGCCGAACTTGCATAGCAGATCATTTAAGTATTCTTTGCCGAATTTGCATAAATCTTTAATACCCCTGAAATTCTGCCAAATTTAACTATAACGCATGGATTTAGCATGGATATTTGAGCTTTTATAACTTAGTTACTGATGTTTACTGACGGAAAGGCGTGTAATATGTAAAAAGTTTTGGAATTGTGTATAGAAAAAGCGCAGAACTTGCATGTCTGCGCATTTAAATATTCGTTGTTTGATTTTCACAAATCTGCACCACCCCTAAAATAATCATGCTAAATTGGCAGTAACGCATGAATTTAAGTTGATTTTCATTCAGCATACCGTGAAATAACAACAATCATTAACACTCACACATTTAGTTTAGATGAAATTCGACGTAGGCAGTTAGGCAACTTTTGCATTCACAATACCATCAGTCTTTTTTTTCTGGCAGCTGATCGATCGCTGGAGTCAACGTGTCCAGAATCAGCTGAGCCCAGCATTCGATTATCGCGCGTTTTAACTCGTCAATGCCTGAAATTTTGTGACAATGCCGTTTGGTGCAACGCCCCCACACTGAATAATCCACAGAATTAAAATAGGAACTCTTTGGCAGCACGTTTTTGAGTTCAGTGAACTCTGACACACGGGAGCGCAGGCAGATGCCTAATTTCAAAGATAATAAAGATTTATGCAAATTAGGCAAAGAATACTTAAATGATCTGCTCTGCATGTTCGGCCGTTTTTTTTCTACAACATTCTGAAACTTTTGACATCACAGGCTGAACGGTAGTTCAAGCCCTGTGTTAACGGCGATTTCTCTTTCTTATGGGGAATCCAAAAATTCGACCCCCCACAGAATCAAAACC
>Ga0056128_1006446_pt1 | contig 14812 bp, 11 predicted proteins | sample WorMetLIZISLAND2_FD_71113 | JGI IMG/M metagenome (GOLD analysis project Ga0056128, IMG submission 71113) | Marine gutless worms symbiont microbial communities from Max Planck institute for Marine Microbiology, Germany - Olavius geniculatus... ...
CACCATTCGATGACATATAGTCTCATTAATAAGTGTGCCAAAAATTATTATAATCGGACATTCATTGTTCCAGTTATTGCAAAAAATGTAGTCACATGCTTTTTTTTGAGACAGTGTAGTGATGATTATAATCTCGATGATGGTGGTGACAATGAGTTTGTGTTTCATTTACTCTGTAGATATGAAGTCGAACACTCTGCCGATCAACACAAGTCAGATACATCTGTGGTTCATCTCGTCTCCACTGTCAACCCAGGCCTCGGTGCAGGAGGACTGTACCGTGACATGCCTAGCAACCACCACCGCTCTACCTGGTCAGTCAACACCCAGTTCTGCTGGAAGTGGCAAAACCATGGCAACACATTCACTGGCAGTGTGCCGTGGCAGCCTTTTAACATTCCCATCGACTAAGTGTGCAGTAGCAGTGTCACCAGGGGGCACTGCAAGGTCTCCATGTGTCTGTCCGGTTGCTCTTCGGTCGCAGGTCAAACTTCCAGTAAACCAGTTGCCGAACTCATCGATGGTGCAGCCACCTAGCGAGTCTGTCTCTGGTAATATACCACCACCTCACACCAAGTCAGTCCCAGTGCCTATGTCAGCCACGCCTCCGTCAACATGGATCAGGCCCAAAGTCCTCTCTCCAAACCCTCATGCTACGTCCATTGCCACCACCACCACTGCAACCGGACTTCGACCAGTTCGACCATTGACCCAGCCACTACCACCGGTGAGGACGTCTTCCTGCCCTGTCAAAGTCGTTCCAGGTTTGAAGCCGGCAGCAGCAGAGGGCGAGGTGTATGAGGAGGTTCCTATGCATGAGCCGGACTTGAGTCGTCAGCCGTCACGCAGTGTTCTGAAGAGTTCCAAGTCGACTGGTGGACAGACGTTCCAGCAGCAGCTGGAGAAGGCGCTCGGCTTGACTCAGAGGCTGGCGGCCGGCTGTCATCCATTTCCAACAGATTCCACATCATCCAGCACCAGCGAGGTGATCATCAGCATCGGTCTGTCCAGAAGCAAGAGCGGTGACTGCGTTAAGCCTGCTGCAGCCAAGTCGTTGCCGGCTGTACCGCCGAAACCACGACTCATGTGAGTTCTGTTTTCTTTGGCTGCTACTATCACTACCACCACCACTACTGCCATGATGGCGTGGTGGCATAACCATCAGGACATTGGACTTACAGTCGAGTGGTCGTGGGTTTAACTGCCGGTCAGGTCTTTGTGAAACAGCTACTGTTAGGCTGCATTCACACAGACACGAGTACAAGTATGAGTACGAGTCCGGGTTTTGGTTTATTACTCGTAGAAACTTCACTCGTACGAGTGGAATGTTTACGGTGACTTGTAGAAGCACATAACTAAATGCGTGTCGGCCATATTGAATGAAATTGAATCGAGGAAATGTTTTGCGAATAAACAACAATATTTCATCACATCGCTAATAATTTTACCAACCGCACATCTGTAACGATGAATAATCTTACAATGACATCAGTTCTGACGTCATATATGTGCCACAGCTTTTGTACATTATATTAGTGTTATTTACGGGTAGTTTACTTCGCACGAGTTGGATAAAAACATGACCTGCACAAAAACTACTCGTACAAGTGAAATTTACAGGTAACCCGTACTCGCATGTATGTGAACGGCCGCCATTGAAATACACGCAAACTCGTGTTTGCCGGAACTCGTATACGGGAACCCGTACAGTGCCGGACTCATACTCGTGTTAATGTGAACACAGCCTTCGGATAGGTAACTGTCTGTGATCAGGTAAACCATTTCAGTATGTAACTAAAACTAAAGTCAACTCGATCTTTTATTCGTCAGTGGTACGTGAATCTTGTCTGCTTGGCTGGGGTTAAGGTGGGGCGTGTTCACCCGTGTCGGGTGGCATGTAACACTTTGTGATCCCAAATGATGATGATGATGATGATGATGAAGGGCGAATGAACTTAAGTGTGGAGTTAAGTCCTAAGACTACAAGGACAAGTAACAATAAGCTTAAACAGTGAAGTCATGTAATCGTAGTTAGCACAATAAGATGTTCTTAGTCGTGGCTGTAAGACCGGGCAAAAAGTTCGGTTTTCAGTCTGCTGTGGAAAACTTGCAACGACAGCGATGACCGGACTGACTCCAGCAAACTGTTCCAGATCGATGCAGCAGTCGCTAGAAAGGTGGGTGGCACTTCATAGTTTGGTAATGCGTTTGTACGCGCTTTCACTTTTAATGTTTCTGTTCCCGGGTGACTATGTTGTCTTTGTTTAAATGCAGAAGTCGTGGTTCAGTCGACCGAGACAAGAAGACCGTCGGCAGCGATGCATCTGCCGAGACTTACGACAACGTTCCACTTGATAACGACTCTTCCATCGCAGCACAGAATGGATTTGTCTCCATCATCGCTAGTAAATTTCTGGCCTTACTTGTTTGCTTACTTGTTCATTTACTGGCGCAGATGGTGACTGCAATGTAAGTGGCGGTAATTATCAAAATCTCAGTTGTATGCTTGATTCGGTTGCACATCTGCTAGAAAATGTTCACATTGTCAGTCTTATGGAAGAGTCTGAATAATTAAATCAGTCTGCTATAATTCAAAACTACAACTTAGACCTGAATACTGTTTAGTAGCCCTTCAGTGATTAGTTGGGCGACAGAAAGTACACTCATCTGATAAAAATACAAAATTTTATCAATGGAAGTGCAACAGCTCCTGAGATATCGCGGTAACAGAAAAACAAACAGACAAAGCAAAAAACATAGCGACAATGTTGAAAACAGTACTGTCGTCACTACCGCAAACAGGAGCAACTGGAGCTGTCAAATTAACGCGTTAATTAACACGTTGATGCGTTAATAAATTAACGTGCATAAAAAAAATTAATGCACATGCGTCAATTTATTTAATTTACTAAATTCTGTAAAGAAAAAGTTTCAGTATTCTGTTAAACTGCAGTTATTTGACAATCAAATGAATTCAGGTAACTAAACTCTAGTGTAGTTGTCATTCCATCACTACTGTAAATAAATATTATTTAGATGACAGGCTAATAGATTTTTCTGCTAGCGATGACATCAGTTATTGTTGAAAAATGTGTTTCTGTTTGCTTTCTAACTTTCTATATTCTACAAGCTTGGCCTCCCAAACGTCGTGAGGCCCGGGGTAACTTCCCCCTACTCTCCTTCTTGACGGGCCTTAATTAATGCATTAAAAAAATTAACGCTTTGACAGCTCTAGTAACAACAACGAGGTGTATGGTATGTCTCCGTCAGTGACGCCTGCGGCTCGTCAGCATCATCGTGATCAACTAGCTCGACTGCTGCGTCAACGACCGGCACAACGTGAGCTCGTGGAGAGGAACATCATCTACCTCAAGTCAGAGCAGGAACGCCGCGAGGACCGAGAACGCATTGGCATCAAACTGAACCGACGACTCAGCCTACGACCGACCGCCGATGAACTCCAACAGAAAAACATCCTCCATTGTACGTCGAAACAGCTAGCTAGTTGCATGTCAACAGTTTGTGTGGCCATTCACCTAACGATGCACAAGATAACTCTAACTTTGATCTTTGACTTTTCGAATTCAAAATTGGCACGCCTTTTGGTGCTATCCAATTTTGGGTTCTTGGATGTTTTTTGTTGTCCAATTAGGAGCCCATATTTAAGACAGATGGAAGGGTGTACAGACGGCCAGACAAGACTTGTATTTCTGCTGATTAGGATTGACAGCCATGCAGCAGTCTATTAATTTTCATTACTGTGTGTAATATAGTTTTTTCACAGCCGAGGCTTTGCAATCTTAAATGACCTAATTTGCTACCCAGAAATGATATCTTATGAAATACAATATTTCTGCCATTGAAACTCTGCTTCTAGATAGTGCGTGGTTGTAGGTTGATATATACATGCTGAATTTTTTTTATACTGAAACCGATTTTATTCTTTTGTGTATGATAGAAGGCTGAGTTGATCTGGTGAATGACTCGTTATATAACAAGATGATTTATATCCAGTGACCCATCCTGTTGGTTAAATCCGGTGTACTGTAACTTTAGGACTTCTCTGATTGCAGTGACAAATTGCTAAGAGAGATAGTAGTTGTTATTAGGGACACAAATGTGTCGTCCAAAATTTTATTTTGTGTCCATCCACAATCACGATTTTTGTCAAGAATTTTGTCCAAAATTTGAACTTCAATCTAAATTATGTTCAGCTTTTGAAAGGTATTTGATTTGCAAATGGACAAAATGTGTATTTATTTTCAAGTCTGTAGAAAAGAAATGCAGCATTTTTCTGTCTTGTGATAGTCATGTATTATTGACAAGTTACGAGTGCTTCCAATGTCTGCACTATTTTTTGTGCAACCAGCATCTTTAGGAATGCAAGAAATATCTTGTCCATGATGTTATTTTCTCTTCCATCTAAAATCACCAATTTCGTCTAAAATTTCTTGCAAATTTGTAAATTTTGTCCAAAATTGTATTTTTTTCTTGTCCAAAATACTTAATTTTGTAAATTTCATGCAAAACAAATTTGTTACGTTAGTCATCGTCAATAAAATCATTGTGCATTTTTGCATGCACTTTGTGACTTGCAGTTAATTATCATTGAGTTGGATTAATGCTTCACTGTAACGATGATGAAAAGAATTAGTGAAGTAGCCGTGTTCTCATATTCGATATGCGTTGTTCGAAGGTCAAACTTCTGAAGAAAGAAAAATTGAAAGAGCAGAAAAGGAGAGCACATTAATTCGCAAGGTATGTAGAAACTGCAATGTTGCGATCCATTCTTTTGTGGATTCCAGATCAGCCAGGATTCTCTGTTATTACGAGATATAGCATAAACTGAGACTTTGTTATGTTTGCCTGGTGTCAACACCATTCTCGGTGGAGAATTGATACCTCTGGTTTTGTTTTGTTTTGGTCTTTTTACTACGGTATACAATTCCTGTTTGTTTTCAGTGCATCGACTCTGTTGGCTGCATGTCCATCTGTAAACTGCCGTTTGAGTAATCTCGCAAGGTTTGACGATCTGACTCTTGACTTCCGTCTAACTCCATGAGCATCAGTATGAGATGCTGGCTTGATGTTTGCGTCTGTGCAGTTGAGCTTTCGTCCGACGGTGGACGAACTGAAGGAGCGAAAGATCATCAAGTTCAGTGACTACTACGAGGTGACAGAAGCACTAACGTACGACCGTCGTGCCGACAAACCGTGGACCAGACTCTCGGCCAAAGACAAGGCATGTTTCTGGCTGACTACTTTTTTCTGCAACGGCAACATGGCTTTTTGTTTGCTTTATTATTGCAAGAGTGACATTTTAGTTGTTTTTTAAATGACTGAACTTTTTGTGACAAGCTTGAGTTCAGATAATTATAATTGGCAAGTTGGTGGCGTAGCATAGTGGTTAGAACGTCGGTCCTGGCCGGCGAACTTTCCCTGTCCTGCGCTAGGCTGATGGATGGCCGTTTGACCACTTTGTGGGTTATGCATCTGCTATCAGTCATCCAACAAGGCCAACTCAGCCTGCCATCCCTCCGGGTCGGTTAAATGAGTAGTAACCCATTATATGGGTTATGGAAGGTGGGGACCTTGGTACAGCTGACTGGGGTTGCCTAGCCGGCCGCTGCGCCAGCCTGTGTCTGCAGGCTGCACACGATAACCATGCGGCAGGCAGCTCTGGTTAGTGACGAAAGCGCATTAGAGGCGTGTTTGTGACGATGCGCTATACAAATTGACGACCTTTACCTTTACCTTTACTGCATGATCTGCAAGCCGAAGATGTCTTGGTCGAACTCAGACAACTGTTGGGCAAGAGAATGAGTTAATGAGACTTGCGTGTATAATATTTCTGCAAGCGCATGTCGTCACACTATAGGTTAGTTTTGTACCATAATGGCGTGAGTGGTAAATAACTGAAGCCGTGGTAAGAAGAGTACCCTGTAAGTAACTACTGTTTAAACTATGGGCCTTTGCTGCAATAAAGCAGGTGCATATAGCAAACATGTAAGTGTGTGTGGAGACAGATTCATTAACAATCACAGTTGTGTTGAATTTAGTCGGTATCGTAGTTGAATTGGGTCAGGCATCAGTTAGGCAGGAACTGATTGGATCTTGTTGTGGATTTAGGCGGCTATTAGGCATGAGCTGAATGAATTCAAGAGTCAGGAGATGGCTGTGCATACTGACTCGCGGCAGTTTACAAGGTACAGCGTTTACACTGTTTGTTCGTACATTACGTTCATAGTCAGACATCTTCATGTTATCTTTATCGTGCATTAAACTCTAGATTGCACACCAACTTAGTTCACATTCTGAAAGCTACGTTGATGTTTTGTGATATTGTGCATTTATCTAGACTGTTTTATGATGATAATTCCTTTTGCTGTTGCAGAGTGACAAAGGAGTTATGTTTTGGATGAGTCAGTTTTCATCAGCTGAGTTAGGCTACTCAAACGTATGAACATATTTTGATAAAAACAATTGTGCCGAGGGGGTTGGGCGTGGTGGAAGATGCAAGTCATTAGATATGATGGTGATTTTTTGTGCGTTCTAGACCACTGTCCTGCTTTCTTTGCCGATAGGAGATGATGACATCTGTATTAAGTCCTTTGTATTTTCGGGTGGCAGAACCAAGCATGCATGCTGGTTCATAATCAGTAGTTACTTAAATGCCACCTTAGCTCAGTTATATAACATCGAACAGAAATTTTTAAAAAAAATTTTTTCTTAGCTATGCTTGTGGTCAACAGTTGGATCATGTATTTGTCGAATTTAAAAAAAAATAAAATACTGAGTTAGTACTTGTTTTGCATGGTAAAATAGTTTTTGTTCAGTTTCAGTAAGATGCTTTTTTTGTAGCAATATTGCTTAAAGGGAGATAATATACATACTGCAACTTGGAGTTGGTTACTGTTAGATCGATAGTGATGGTAATTGGCTTGTATCATAAGGGCTTCCTTAATATTAATAGCATGCGAACCCTTTTTTAACCCATCTTACTTACTTACTTACTCACTTACTAAATGTATGCCAGTTCTACATGAGAGTAGTTGCTGTTGGTTGTTGTACGTGCTGTTTGTTTTGCCATTGTAGATACCACAAGCAGTGACCGTAACACTCTGATAGTGGTGATAAGATTATCTGTTGTTGATGTCGATCGGCATTCTACGACCAGACTAGACTACACACCTCGTGAGTTGACGGCAGAGAAGCATTGATGCTACTGCGACACAGGTGTTAATTGCAAATTTCTCCGTGGTGTGCTAGCACAGTCTGGCAGTTAACACGTTGTGTACGATCAACGTAATTTACCTATACCGAATTCGGTTGATTTGAGGGTCGTTCGATAAATAAGTTACAAAACAGTGTCATTCTGTTAGTTTTCCAAATACTAAAAATCCAAAGTATATGTTTTGTAGGAAATTTAATTTTGAGTTGCAGTTGTGAGTTTTATGTCAATGACGTACATTAAATATGGTGACGTTGCCACTAAAATCCTCCCATAACGAACAGAAATTTATTTTTGTAAGAAAAAAAATAAACGCAAATCAGATTTACTGCATCCAGTATATGGCAACAAGTTCTTTACGAACCAAACACTTCACGTTTGGTATAAGAAAATACTAGATGGGCAGAAATTTGTATTATATATCAGGGTGCAATCAGTCGTTCTCTAGTGGCATTGACAGCAGCCAGCATCGTTCTTTGCATCAAACATTCAGAAGTTTGCTGACAGATAGAACAAAATAACTTTTGAGTTAACTTGGACGATATGTTGAAAAAGGAAACATTAATCTTTGGCATTTAAAGAGATGGTGTTAACTTGTTAAGTTTATCCATTTTTTCTTTCTATGCTGTTTTTCACTTGCAAGTTTGATCGATTTTATTGGTGGGAGAAATAATACACGTGTAGACTGTGTTCTGTGAACAGATGACATCACAATCATGACGCCATCATCAAAAAAATTTCTGCACGTGTTCAGAATAAAATTCTCTACAAAACGTATATTTTGGATTCTTTTACATTTGGAAAACTTATTTATCGAACGACCCTCGTACCTGGATGGCTGACTGTCTGTGGACAGGTTAACCGCTGGGTCAGCTCTGTCTTCTACTCTCCGTGGGACAATAAATATGAATAGGTATCAGCTGACTAATATTAATGATTGGCAATGTGATAATATGAAATGCACAAAACCGAAACAACTAGAGAAAAGTTTGCTTGTTCAAATTTCGACTAATATATTTGACTTCTATTTTGCTGATGCAGGTAGCTTTATATTTAGTGATAATGCCTCACACACGTTTTCTTGATTCAGTTGTTATTTTTCGAAATTTTGATAGACTTATTTTGTCATTACGTTTACCTGTTGTGTTACTACTGTCTGCACATTGATTCCTGTTGTTCTGTAATTATTCTAGTTGGTGCATTTATTGTTTTTTACATGTCACAATGTTACATGTTCTATTTGCCATGTTCCATTTTACTGAAGTTTATTTGTTTTTCAGCATGTCATGAACATTTTTTACCATCACTTGATTTTCTAATTAGTTTGATTATTGTGTTGGTGATTTTAGTTTAGCCAATTTCAAATTTCGTCATGAAGATGGGATTTTGCATATAAGCTACTTTATCTTAATCTGCCACTTTGCACACATTGTTGTTGCCCCATAATTTCAGTAAATTTATGTAACAGTATCCAACGTTTGTTTAATACATGTAGATAATACAGTCGTGCATATTTGAGATTAAAACTCCTCTGCTGTGCCGTTTATGCATATGCATTTATGCAGTATTAAAGTGTACACTAGTCGCGTAAATTTGTGCTTGCTTATATGTAGTCTTGATATTATCTTTCTAGTCGCTGTTGATTGGCTACTGGCATACATTTTGCGTATTCATTTTGCATATATTAACATTTCGTCGGTGGTATTACGTACTGTTGACTTACATTGTTTATCAGATTTATGAGAGAATAATAACTATTGTATTATTGTGTACATCTTACAGTTTGTTGCATTTTTCTACATTCTACAAACCCGAGATTTTTATTACATATGTTTCTGACACGTCGGTGCAGACATGTTGCTATGCAGTTGTGGTTGGTTTTGGCGTGTTTTTTCTGTGTTCGTTTTGGCGTTTTTATGTGAAGCCGATGCACTGGATGACCCATGCATCCCATTGTATCGCAGTGTTATTTACGTGCCACCATTGCATTGCGCTGTGCTTCTGGCGTCGTTGTTGCGCACCGTGGCCACAAGGAGACTCTGCCACAAAAGTTCATGTCTGGCCCTCTTGTAGTCTCATTATGTAGGCATCCGTTTATCCCTTACAGGATTCTAACTCGAAAACAAAAAGGCTTAGAATTAGAAACACGAAATGAGTGAGAACGTTCCTCAGGACAGCAGGAGTAACAAGTGCTCCAGTTTTCAGCACAGAAGTTCAAAGGTCAGGGTCATTGGATGTCAAAAACCTTTATAAAATGTCGCATGTCACACTTACATGTGTTTACTTATGCCTGCGCTGGCAGATTGCACGCTAGTGCAAATGACCTTCTGCAACTCTAAGGATGGCCGCATGGCGTATTGGCACAAGATACATGTCCTGTTTGTTATTGGGGTGTTTTTGGTCGTTTTTGATCGTTTGGGGGCCTGCTGTATGCCCCCCTTCCAGCTGCACAACTGTGGACGATGTGGGGTTTTTAGGCCAAACACTGTTGAACATGCACCGCAACATACGCATCCGTATGCACACAAATTATTTTGTCGGTTGGTCTCGATCAACGAAAATTAGTAAGTTACTGTACGCCGGGCCCAGTTACTGCTCGGATGGGTGAATGAATGTTTGTGCATGGACAGTTGAACCCTCTGAATATATAACCAGTCACCCAGGTCAACTCAGCCTTCCATCCCGCCGGGGTAGGTAAGTCGAGTAGCGGCCTGCTTGGTTGGGGTTAAGGCGCGGCGCGTTCGTCTGTGTCAGATAGCTTTTTAGCTCTGTACTAGTGGCATCTCATGTATGTATGTACATACATCTGCTAAGACTATTCCAAAGATTAAACCTTGCCAGTCTGCTCAGAGTCGGTATTCCGGTAGACTGTTTGAATCCATTCCATTTGTACAAGTAGCTTTGTACTACTCGGAAAAATGACTAAATTCAGTGATAACTTTATCGTCACTGTGTGACGGAGATTGTATCGGTTACTTCGCTGAAGGTTGTGGCAGACAATGCATTTGTGCTGCGTGAGAGAAAATTGCAGAGCACGCTTTAACGTTCCAGCAGATCGTATGGCGATGCCAGTCTTGTACATTCGCCTGATTGCACAAATCGTGAGCGTGTGAGTCTCTGCATGTCTTGTCTGCACTGTTATTGTACATTGTTGTTCATGCGCTGGCGTCTTGCATTAGACTGTATTATAGGCTGCTTGTTACTGGTTGTTAATTTGCTGCTGAATTTGTGCGACATTGATAATCGTGGTGATGATGATGAAATAACGCTAAGGTGGGTCATTCGGTCGGTCTTTATTGTTCTTGCTGGTTCTGCAGTTAGGCCTATACAAGGTGTACCAAAAAATGACCCAACTTATTTTTGTCAGAACTTCATCAGCTCAAATCTCCACCAAATTTGATATTTTTTGGCACACAGATAGCCAAGACAATAAAATTATGTGAGGTGCACTCATTGTCTATTTCACCTAATTTATGTCAATGCACTACCATGTAAAACGCAGATGCTCTAAATTGTTACATTATGTGGTGAATATCAGCATCAGATTGCTCACCTTTTCATTATCAATTCGACAGAGGGTGCCACATGATTTAATAATTTTGTGATATTAAATATTTTACGCTGAAAATAGCAGACAACAAAATAGCTGACTTATGAACTCAAAACACATTTAATCCGTGAATGAGTACTGTGATATTGATCAGTTGATCGTGCCGCTGTCAGCTATGGCATTACGTCTAAGCCATTGTGTACATTTTTGGCATAAATTCTAAAAAATTGGAAGTATGTTGTTACACAAACTTATATTTCTGTTAAATAAATCACGTTTTCGTTTATCGTGTGCTTAATTAAGTCACTAGAACTTTTACAGTGACAACAACTAAGCATTATGCAACAATTTGGAGCATCTGCTTTAACACGGTAGTGCATTGACATAAATTAGGTGAGGCGGACAATGAATGCACCTCATACAATTTATCGTCTTGGCTATCTGTTTGCCAAAAATTATCAATTTTGGTGGAGATTTGACGAAGTTCTGACAAAAACAAGTTGGGTCATTTTTTGGCACACCATGTATGATATTGATATATATTTCAGAATATCTTAACAATAATGATCAGCACTCAAAGACTGACAACAGTGTTAAAATGTTTTGAACACAATTATGTCATTATATCTGGCAGATGAAACAGTGAGCCTTCTTTCGTGGATTTCAGTACAAGAAAGCCCCGCTGTTGCTAGGGAAGACGCGTTACTGACCTTCAAGGACATCCAAGGTCGATGATTTTCATCTTATCTGAAAGGGTGTATGCCACTTCCCATTAATGATTAATAGTAACCTTGGCCCTATCTCTCACCGTTTCCGAGATATGGCCAGTTTTCAGTTGAAAAACGCACATTTTTCCTACCCTTCCGTTCAGCCCCATCTGTGAAAATGTTCCACTTGAACTGCATCGCAGTCGCACAAATTTTGTACGCAGAGAGTCTCGAAAAATGGCTAATTATTCATGTAAAAACTAAAAAGTTTTCTCCTAAGACCTAACGCTTAGCCGGATAGACGACAGACAACCATACCATAGACGCTTAGAGCATAGCCGTAGCGCGTCGAAAATAATGGCCAGACTCTCCCCCTCCATGGAAAAAGTGGGGACCAGTGTGATTCTCCCCATTAAACTGCCCTGTTTGGTTCAGAATCGGCCACTACGGTATAGGCTACCAATAGTTTGGACGGTGCGGGTTTTGACTTTTAGCCCGTAGGGGCGTGTGACAGTCGTAGGCTTACAAGAAACACTGATGCAGCAAATAAACTACTGTATTGTACCAAAAAAACGTGAATGATGATTATATGTATTACGCGGTGTTTCATAAAAACAGCCCCTTTTCTTTCTTTCGTAATTCTCTCAACTGATGATCAATTTACATGAAATTTTTACCAGTTGTAGCTGAAGAAATACTAATTTAAAATATGGCAGTTGATTATATATTCTTTGCTAGTCGTGACGTAACGCTGACGTCATAATATGTCACGGGTACAAGCTTGTTAGTCTCAACTGGTGCTATCAGTTGCTAACTTGCTACCCAGCTTCGATGGTGAGTTTAATCTGGTTCGCTCATGAAAAATGTTTATCTTGTCAACACTATGCAACATGGGGACATGAAGTCAGGCGTCTCGCGATCCAAAAAGTCAACCTTCTCACAAGCTCGGTGTGCTAGTGCACTGTCTTGCTCGAACATGTGGAAGTCCAACTATCCCCACTGACACGTAATTGTGATTGCTTTGTGCGTTTTGTGGATGCAACTGTAAAACTTCAGGAATTTGTCGTCAATGAACCAGGTTTTTTACCATCGGAGCAGGGTAGCAACTGACAGCACCAGTTGAGACTTGCAAGCTTGTACCCATGACACATTATGACGTCAGCGTTACATCACGACTGGCAAAGAATGTTTAATCAACTGCAATATTTTGTTGAAATATTTTGAATTAGTATTTCTTCAGCTACAACTGGTAAACATTTCATGTAAATTGATCATCATTTGAGTGAATTATAAAAGAAAGAAAAAGGGGCTGTTTTTATGAAACACCGTGTGTATTATTGTTTTGACTGGCATTTCCAGTTGGACCAGTTTACACGATATCTTCTAGTTATGTATAGTAGTGGCCTCGCCGAATCATGGATCCAGGCTGCATTCAGATTTCAAATATTAAGTTCGCCCAATAGGCTAAGTGTAAGGACGGTTTGAGCTTGAATATAATCGTCAGCCGATGGACACGTTAATTCGTTCCACAATGATTAGATTTGGAACTCGATTTGGGAAAACGGGAATGGAAATACGTAAACGTTTAAAAGATACTTTCCCGAGCCATAAAGCACATTATATAGGACGGCGCCGGTCTGCGTGATCTCCAATCCCTTAGTCATCAGCCAGACGCCAGTTTACACTGCGAGACCACGGATACGGGGCTAGTGCATCACGCGGTGTGCAGTTTACGCCTCAGTTTTCCCACCGGGGGATGGCCAGGCTGAGTTGATCCGGAAACACGAATGATGTAATGTAATCAGCTAAACGGACCGGTCCTTATAATTCAGGCCTCTGCAGTCGCCATTTGCATAACTGTCAGCGACAGATAACTGCATGGGTGACTGATCAGTAGAGAACAGTGAAAACGACAGAACGTCAAGCTTGAGCGGTTTGAACGCGAGTGACATCCGGGTCGTCCGGCGCTGCGGAGCACGTGACCTGGTTGCTAAGCTGGTACCCGTCGCTGTGTAGGGTCGACGTTGTCGTCTCGGTCGTGGCAGCTTCTAGCAGTCGGTGCCCGTCGTCTGCGAGTGCGCATGCAGGGCGGGAGTTGACGACCGCCATCTTTGTCATAGCGGTTGTGTCGGCCGGCGAATAGATCTGATGATACGGTGAGCAGCTACTGATGCAGGGATGATAATGCTGCAAATGCTGCTGCTGCTGCTGCTGGCGATATTCCTTGTCCAACAGTGGATTTCTACCAGATGCAAATACCAGCACAAACACATTTATTATATAATATCCCACCATGACTGTTGGTGTCACAATTCACCGTATAGCTGCATGGCACAGTACACCACCAGAGTGGATGTGACGATCGACAGCAGCGAAGGTATCGGGGAAATCCGATCTTTGGTATCGACTAAAGCCCGTCCTCTTTAGATAAAGGCACAACGCTCTTATACGCTTTTTCTTACTGTAGATAGCTAGTCATTTGCGTCGAGAAATTAATCCGCTTTGCTGTTTCGGGACAAGTCGACCGATCCGTACGAATGAGCCGGATCCGTAAAATGCAGCCGGAATATGTGAAAAAAGTTGCGCGTTATCGACAATGAAATGAAAGTAGAAGCAACGGCTCCGTGTGACCTTCGGCATTCCATGCAGTCAGCTGCACTATAACTGCGGTACATTACCTAATAGCTAGCCTATAGCTTTGATAATAGCTATAGCAATCGGCACTCTGCGGTGTCCGTGTTGGATAGTGGACTAAGTAACACTATCATGCCTGTACTTCCGTTCGCTCATCGTATAATTACTATTGATGGATATTTGCTGTTTCTACAGCAGCAGTAGCATACCGTACAAGTGAATGCACACGCTTTGATGTTGTCCAACCTATGATAGCTGCTCTACTTCGGTCCAGGTTAATTTAATAGTCTATAGCTGTATATACGTGGCATTGACCTATTAAAAAAGGACTGACGGCGGCCATGCTCGGGACCGGGACCGCGAACTTGGGTCCAACGGTATTTTTAGTTTTTACACACGAAAGCAGCTACTGCTTTCAGCGCGTCTTAGCCATCGCAATTCTCTCTGTCTGTCCGTCTGTCACACGGGTGGATCAGTCAAAAACGGTGCAATCTAGGATCACCAAATCTTCACCGTCGGCTGCCTGGAAGACTCTAGTTTCAGGAAACGTAAAGCTTTTCCATAAATTCGAAGAGGTCACCCCGAACGAGGGCGCTAAATGAGAGGGGGTGGGCAAAATTTGCGATTTTTGGCCAATAAGTCGCTGTATCTCAGTAACGGTGCGAGATATGGCCTAGGTTACTATTAATC
>Ga0056128_1006447_pt1 | contig 14811 bp, 9 predicted proteins | sample WorMetLIZISLAND2_FD_71113 | JGI IMG/M metagenome (GOLD analysis project Ga0056128, IMG submission 71113) | Marine gutless worms symbiont microbial communities from Max Planck institute for Marine Microbiology, Germany - Olavius geniculatus... ...
TTTCATCTTCCAACATGCCTGTTGCTTAGTATTGCTAGTTTTTTCTTGCATTTATATTTCACAAGGTAGTGTAGCGACGCAGTTATGGTGTGGTGGGATATTCAATAACTGCTTTATTGCGAAGTGTCCAAAGAGTGTGCAAGTGAAAGAATTTCGAAAATTGGCTAATATTTGTCAAAGATATGGACAGTTACAAAGTGGGACATTTTTTTTGAGACACAGTGTAGAGTCTTCCAGGCAGCTGACAGTGAAGATTTGGTGATTTTAGCTTGCACTGTTGTTGACTAATCCACCCGTGTGATGGACAGTATTGCTATGGCTAAGACGCGCTAAAGCATTAGCTGCTTTCGTGCGTAAAAACCTTCCTTCACTGTTATCATTACTGTTATGGTTACTATTTTTGATTGATATTATGATGCATTGTGACTTGTTTTTTGTTGCATTGGAATATGTACACTTCTTTACTTAATTAACTAATTATTTTTTTATTCAGTACTGTTTGATATATTCCCAGGTCAACTGAGCCTAGCCATCCCTTTGTGGGTAGGTGCAGTAAGTACTAGTGAAAGCTGCAAAGTAAATAGCACGCTGTGCAATGCATTACTGCATTTGTGGTCTGGCAGTGTTAGCTGATGTCTCGCTGACGGCTAAGTAAACGTAGATCAGTACCACCTTATGGGCCTGATGGCTCAGAAAGGACTTTTTCTTTATTTCTGACTTATTACTTTTTACTTACTTTTTTTGTTTTTTTTCTTGCTAGTTACTTGGGCGATTACAGGGTAGTCCAGCTAACGCCATTGCACCATTCATGGCAGCTGGTGACTTCGTTCCACTGCTGTCGTCAATGGCTGCCAGCGTCACCGGCTCGGCGTGCATTGCCGGCATGATGACTCGCGGTGGTGTCCCAGGAGCACCTCTGATGCCTGGACATCCACTGAGTACAGGACTGGCAGAGCGCAGTCTGGTGGCAGCTCGAGGTAGTGGCATGAGCAGCGTGGTACCATCTGATGGGGCTACTGCATCCAGCTCAGCAGCACATCATGTCTTCAACCTTGGCAAACTGTCAGCACAGTTCGGAGTCAGTGAACATGGTAAGCTCACTAACTATGTGCTATTTCATAAAAAGGCACTTTTCTATCTTTTGTAACTGGTCACAGTTCATTAATTTGATTGGGCACTAGTCCAAACAGCGCATGAGTGAGGGATATGTTATGGTTGGGGTTATTGATAGGGCTAGGAATACAGTTAAATTGCATTTTTCGCTCTGACAGACCTTGGCTGTTGTGGCCATTATCTGAGGCGGACCAAATTGAAACCAATTTTAGACTGGTGCTCTTTCGTACTAGTTTGTCACAACTGGTGAGCAGGTCATTTGCTGCATAGCTACTCTGCTTCTGTGGTGAACTTCATCTGGTTTACTGATGACAAACTGTTGAAGTTTGACTGCTGCAGCTGCGAGAAAAGCTCAAAACGATCGTGTTTTTGTGCTCATAAGGATAGTTTGACCTTTACACTTTTCAGCAAGATAATGTTGAAATTTATGTTTTGTTATTCAGGACAGCTGACTGTTGCCGGTCATCCAATATCCGGGCTGAATCTGAACAACTCTGCTAGTGCTTCGCTGTCTCGCGCATGTGGTGGCCAGCCCCTGATGGCACCTGCTTCCAACCCAGGTTAATATCATGTCGTTTAGGCTACTATGCTAAAATCCAGGGTGTCCAGTTCTTTGACAGGTGCAAGCTGGCAAAAGTTGGGGGGTTAAACTGGGGGAAAATTTTTCTCTTGACAAATAAAGAAAATATTCATATACACTGCACGTAAACATTTAAAATGTTGCCGTGAGATGCATTTTAAGAGCCCAAAAAATCTGTGGCCAGGACTCCACTGGGGTCCACTGGGGACTCTACAGTGCTCCCAAGACCCTTTAGCTGGAGGTTTGGGGAGGAAAAAGAATGGGCAAACGAAGGCAGAAAGAAAGAAACGAGAAAAGAAGAAAGGGAAAGGGAGCGGATGGATCGAGTGTTTTTATTGATATGAATTTAACTGGAATTGTAACAATTTAAGTTTGCTAATTGGTTAATCGTAAAGCCCAAATTCCATTAGGCCGACTTTGCGACAAAGTCCGCGACAAACTTTGTCGTGGACACAAATTATGAAAGTCTGTGACACAAATCATGTCACCGACTTTCATGATTTGTGTCGCGGACTTTCGTGATTTGTGTCCACAACTTTCCCCACAGGGAAGTTTCGGTGAAAGTTGGCGTGATGGAAATTGGGCTTAAGTCTACGAGGATTATGCTTATGATTGATTATGCTATGATAATGCAAATCTGGCACTGTCTGTGTTGATCAGGTATGACAGGAGGTGGTGCAGTGCCTCTGCCTGCTCCTCCGTCTGTTCACTCGTACACTGGTAGCACTGATGACTCGGGCATTGTCCGTGCAAGAAGCTCCGGCAAGATCACCGCCATGCAGATCAGGTTCTTAATACTCTCGGCCATTGCTTAATGTTTAGTGGAGTGTTCAAGAAATATAATAATAGGGGAATATACAAAGTGATAGAAATCGGCTAAACTCAAGTGGATTTACTTAGTACACTTCGCAAAAGTAGCTAACTGAAATTAACTGGTGGATATGTGGCTTTAAGCTGCCTTGGTCTATTGGTTGTCGGTAGACAAACCGGGTGAACTCTTGCACGGTGGCTGTGCCACGATGACAGGACCATAAACATTGTTGTTTAGTGTTCTTAATACTGTTTAGAAGCAAATGATATGATATGATATGATATGATATGATATGATATGACAAAATGTTTTGGGAAGAGATTGAAATGCTACACTCGAGTCGTCAGCATGGACTGAGTTATTTCAGAGTTGTGGTGGTTTGTATAGGTGCAAGTTTGGTCAGCTTGGCCCTGGTAAAGGTCAGTTCAACTCACCCCACGGGTTCTGTCTTGGTATGGACGAGGACATTGTTGTGGCGGACACCAACAACCATCGTGTCCAGGTCTTTGAAAAGTCCGGAGACTTCAAGTATCAGTTCGGCATTCCAGGTAAAACATTCAATCTCGTTCATTGACTTGTCCAACTTGCGATTTTAGATTTACACATCGAGCATCTTCTAGTCCTGCATTTTTTATATTTGCATTTTTGTTGTTCCTATATATTGCGATATTGATCTAACAGCTTTGTGTGCAGATGGTCAGTCCAGTTGATTTCCACCAGTCTTCAAGGTGTCACTTTATTTAATGGCGGTTATTTTTTTATCTGTAACCGTTGTAATTTTTATTTTATACATTGAGCATTTTTTTGTTCTGCAGTTTTTTATACTTCATATTTTGTTGCTTGCTGCAACTACTGCAGTTCAGCATAGGCAGATCTCATGCCTCCAGCACTCCCTCCCCTTTAATAGGCAGCATTCTGAGACTGATGACTGTCTGGAGGATAGCAGGAAAGATTATTAGAACTGCCATTACCATTAATCCATTATATATGCACAATTATAATTGGCAATTCGTACAATACTAGATCCAAATCGTTTTTTGTGCTTCATAAAGGTTAAAATTTCTGTAAAGGGTTATCTTTTGTTCTGTTATTATGTGTATGTGCAATTTTTCATGGCCATCTCCGAAATGACCTATATTGTGTTGAGCAGAACGTTAAATTCTACTCACTCACTCACTCATGCCTGTAGCGAAAGGTAATTAATTCAGTGCATTCGGGCGCAGTGGGATCGATCAACTCGCTTATCAGATGGAACCCGTAAACATTGCATACAGATAAGCAAGTGTGTGACCATAAGATGCGATTTTCGAGCTTGAAATGCACAATAATGTGTTTTTGGTTGATGCAAAGCCCCAGGCCATTGGGGAGCTCAGAGGATTCCCTAGACCCTCAAGGTGGATTAATGGCATGGCTCGGGGAGGTAGAGTTGAACACATTTTGTAAAAGTCTGGCTGTTGGTCTGGATTAGCTGCATAATAGGGGAAAATGCTCTGCTGTCGCTGCAGGTCGTGAAGAAGGTCAGCTGTGGTATCCACGTAAGGTGGCGGTGATTCGTACGTCGGGAAAGTACGTGGTCTGTGACCGTGGCAGCGAGCGCTCGCGCATGCAGATCTTCACTAAGAATGGACAGTTCATCAAGAAGATTGCCATACGCTATATTGACATCGTTGCTGGGCTGGCAATCACTGCACAGGGTATAGTACCTCACCAGAAGTTCTTGAACGTTATTGTTGTGCTATAGCCAGCGGTGTTGTGTGATAAGAAAGTGGGGGGACACAGGCAAAAAGTTGCCATTTTTCGACAGACTGCAGCAGATATCTGACAGGAGAGACTATGGGTGCTCAGAATTTAATTTTGCTCTTCAGTTGCCCAAAATGGAAGATATTTAGCTGCAAATTTATTATTTTTAGAGTATTTTCAGATGGGCTAAAGTCTGGAGGAGGGGCAAGTGCTCTCTCCTAATGTCACTGGCTACAGTCCTAAAGGAAGTGGGCATGCAAGCATTTAGCATTGTTTCTTGTTTGTCTGTTTTACTCAACAGCTGAAAGTTGTGGAACGTTTTGGTTCAGTAGGCTTATGCGTGTTTTCCATTTCTATATGTCGTACGCACGGTGAAATAAACTCACTATCATATATTAAATACAGTCAAAATTTGCATTATAATTGGTCGTCTTGTGCTTACCTTTTACTTTTTTATCAGTTTTTGTGACTTTTACCCGCTCAGCTTCAACCAAGATTCCAGTTCATTTCAGTTTGGTTCTATTCCACTCGGCACTTAGTGACTTTTGTTTTCGTCTGCCTTACAAATATTCTGCTACTACTACTACTACTACTGCATTCCATGGAGGCAACTGAACTCTACTGAACGAAGATTTCATGTCATATCAGTTCACTTCTGTTGCTGTGTGCATGTGCGGCTGTAGGATACATTGTGGCAGTGGACAGCGTGTCACCCACGGTGTTCTGTATCTCAGAGACCGGCGACCTGATTCGCTGGTTTGACTGCAGTGACTACATGCGAGAGCCGTCCGACATCGCTGTCAGTGGCAAAGAGTACTTCGTCTGTGACTTCAAGGTATGGATGCTGTGTTTTTAGTCAGTTACTCACACGCACTCAGTGTGCATGTTAAACTATGGTTTGAAGTAGGATAAGTGAGTGAAATAAGTGAACTTTAACACCGTGAACCACAAAAACGTGCTGCCAAGCTCTTGTCCATATCTTTGCCAAATATTGTCCGATTTCAGAAATTTTTGTCACCACTGACGTACTGTGTTAATCAGTGGCGGTTCTAGCCTGCAATATCTTGGGGGCATGGCCCCATGGCGAGTGCGGTAGTGCAAGCTTATAATGGGGTCTGGGGGCAGAGCCCCTGGTTAGGGGGCAAAGCCCCCTCAAGCTGAAGTGCTTTTGGCTTTTGGATGTTCAATGTAAGCCACAAATTTGGTCGTGTTTCTAAAATTTGGAAACGCAAATAAATTACATATTTGTGTTATCTTTGCAAAAAATCATGGGTGGCAATGAAACTGGGGGCCGGGCCTAAAACCGCCACTGGTGTTAATATATAATTTGTGCTGCTTATAGGAAGGCAGCATAATATTAGTAATATTAACTAATATAGTTTAGCTGTAACCTGTAGGTTTATGCGTCATTTCTATTGAGCAGGACATACAGTTACACATTCAGTTGTGACTCTGTGGTAATCGACTCTGTGTTCGTTGGCCGAGGGTATCCAGTGAGGATGGACAGTTCATTCACCGCATTGACTGCAAAATGATCACCAACCATTAACACTTAGTTAAACTCCACTTAGTACTCATTGGTTGACTGTGTGTGGTCTGGTGGTAATTGACTGTGTGTCCGTGTGTGGCCTAGGGTCACTGTGTGGTGGTGTTCAGCGAGGACGGCCAGTTCTTACATCGTATCGGCTGTGAAAACATCACCAACTATCCCAACGGCATTGACATCAGTGATGCTGGCGACGTGCTGATTGGGGACAGTCACGGCAACCGTTTCCACATCGCCGTGTTCCAGCGCGACGGATCACTCATTGGAGAGTTTGAATGCCCCTATGTCAAGGTTATCTATCTATCCTCATTCATGTTATGTACCGAGCTGTATTTGCTGGGTGGTTGGGCGTTAAACCTCTCAGAACAAAACTGAAGACCAGTGGCACCCTCAGGAGATTTTCAGTACATGTAGGAAGTCGACTCAAAGTTCCCTGCAACTCTTTCCACCCCCTAGCTTCTTGTGTTTAGCTGAATATACAGAATGGCCAAGAAAAAATGTGGCACTTTACTTTTGTCCATATCTTCGCTAATTATTGACCGCTTTTTAAAATTTTTTTGACTGGCACCTTCTACAGACAATTTGCAACAACATGATTATTATATATTCTGCTACATCATAAATGCGTCTTTACACTACCTTGTGAAATATATATAAAATATACATATATAACGATTATAACAGAAAAAACATTTTGGTAAATGAAAAGAAAAACACTTCAGACCAACATTGTAGAGAATGGTCTGTATGACACTAAACTCTATGGGTCTAACACAGTCTAGTGTCATACAGATCATTCACTGCAATGTTGGTCTGAAGTGTTTTATCATTTACCTAAATGTTCATTATTATCATTAGTTTCTTCTTACATTTATATTTTACAAGGTAGTGTAGAGACGCATTTATGTTGTTTTGGAATATATAATAACCATATTATTGCATATTGTCCGCGAAGTGTGCCAGTCAAAGAATTTTGAAAATTGGTTAATAATTGCCAAAGATATAAACACAAATAAAGTGTCACGTTGTTTGATGGCCCACGGTGTAAAATAATTCTCTAACTGTCGTTATCTTTTTCTTATTATTGTATTGCATGGCTGGCGTAATGTGTATAGCTTTTCATGGTAAACACATTTTAGAGCTACGGAACATCACCTGCCATATGGGATCACTAGTTGCTTAGTTATGCAATGGTGAATGCACTTTGCATCAATCCCAGTCGTACAAGCAGGTACTCCATCTACCTACCCCTGGAGCAAGATGGTTTACTTGTTCCATCAGAGTAGTAATCACTTGATAATGACCTGACCGGGAGTCAAACCAATGATCTCGTGATTGTTTATGTCCATTGTCCTAATCAAGCCACTACTGAGTGGTGCATGTCGGTGAAATTTGCTGATCTGCCCCTACACCCTTTTGGCTACACCTTTGGTCCAGTACTGTAGAATGCCCTGCAGAGAAATGTCCATGGTAACCTGTTTTCTTTTCTTTATTAACACGATATCTCATGAACGCTGCACTTAGGTGGATGAAATTTTGCACACACATGTGAGTCGACAACCAGAAGAATCTTGTTGAATTTCAAGGTCATTGGTCAAAAGTCAAGGTTACAAGACTCGATTTTTGGATATTATTCACTAATGTGGCATAGGCTTTTGCTGGTGCTAGCTGCTGCTAGGCAGGTCTAGGTAAGGTATTGGTCGACGCTGACGTCATTGCTATAAATGTCACATCATGCCATGGTGCTACGGTGGTAGACAGCCATAGTCTTGCATGAGACTTCACAGTCTAGTTGTGTTTGTGATTGTATGAAGGTGAGCCGGTGCTGTGGGCTGAAGATCACATCGGAGGGCTACGTGGTGACGCTGGCTAAGAACAACCAGCACGTCCTCATCCTCAATACGCTTTACATTGCCTAGCAACCGGCAGGTGCCCCCGGCCCGGTCGGCCTGATTAGTCGCCATGAAGCCGCTGTATGTTCATCTCTTGAGGGAACTCATCTGTGGTTGAAATGGTAGGCCTAACTAATAAACTGTGAGAATATATCAAACTAGAACCTTTTGTTTATTGATTTGTTGATGTCTCAGCAACTGCTGCTGTCATGCATGTGGTAGGGTCGGGCCTTCGGCCTCTTGTCTTAATTTGTTAACTTGTCTTGGAGGTGATCGAGAGTTGTGTCTTTGAGGACTTGGTTTTGGCTTCGAGGATAAAGAACAACAGTGGCCTTGGCCTTGGTGTAAACTCCCTGGCCTTGGCCTTGAATGCAAGGTTTTTGAAAGCTTTGCTGAATCAAGATGAGATTAGAAACAAAGACTGGGCCAAGATGGAACACAAACTGTTTGGCATGGTGTCATTTTGCAGCTTACTGAAATGGTTCAGATGAGGGTAGCAACAGTGAAGCCGATATGTTGATATGCCAACATATCATTAAACAAAGGCTGTAATTTTTGAAGGATTCTTACAGTTTATCAGCCGAAGTGTTCGTTTGTTTCGTCTGTGTTTAGTTGTTGCCTTTTGCTGACTGCGTTCAGCTTGACTGTTAATTTGTGCCGGTTTGATATACGCGGTTTTGCTTTGTCGTTGATGTTGCTGTTGAACCGAGGTGCCTTAAGTCTAAATTCCATTACACTGACTTCCCGTAACATTCGCAACAAAACTGTATTCAGCTCATTAGAGATTTTCTTGAGTATGCGCTATATAAGTTTACACTTTTTTACTTACTTACTGTGTCATCCTTACGACAAGACATGTGGAAATACTATCAAATATCAGATATTAAATACTTTTAAAACTTTTTTATGTTAAAAACTTGACGTTTCGACGTCCGCTGACGCCTTTTTCAGAAATGATTGTTAGCTTTTCTTCATGGAGTGTCATTTTGATGAAAATGAGCTGGATCACGGAGAAGGAGTTTGTCATAGCTGGATGGCAGAAAGTACGACATGGTTCATGCGTATGTCTTTACGCCTGTGAATCGCAATAACGTCTTTGATCCATCTGGTCCTGTCGTTATATTCGTGCTTTGCCATTGCCACCTTCACTTGATCCCAATTTATCACATGATTTTCACTTCTTGCATGATCTGTGATAGCAGACTTGTTTTGGTATTTCTCTGCTAACTTTTTGCTTTGTTTTGTAAATTTTGATGCATCTTTGGCCTCAACTTCTTTCTTGTGCTGTCCCACTCGAACTCCTAGATTTCTACCTGTCTCCTTAACATAAACTCTGTCACACTTTTTGCATGGTATATAATAAATGCATTCACTGACTTTGTCAAATTCCACTAGTTTATTGCAGATTGTACTAAACGACTTGCTGACAACACTGACGCCAAACTTGTCGAAGATTCTACCAGCTGCGTCTAGGAGTCCTTTCTTGTAAGGAATGACCACCTGTACCCCACACGTCTGTCTGTATTTTTTTATCTGCTACTTCCCCTGTGTTTTGTCATGAAGTTTTTCGCATCTTCCAGACAACGTGATACCAGGAAGCCTAAGTCTGTGTGCAAATTCATCATTTCTCCCCATGACAAGTGCATGATATATCAAAGTCTGTTAGTCTTGTGTTGTATAGGGCTCACTGCTTGTTCCCAAATTCTGTTAGAATGGCGCAACTGGGCTTTTCACGGGATATTTTTCCAAAACTTTTCCGTGACATCCTCTTTTCACGGTGCACCTCTGCGACAAGTCGTCAACTTTCCCAAAACATTTGCGTGACACGTGCCGTGGTGATGACGTCACTTGGATGTCTCGGGGAAATTAGCGTAATGGAGTTTGGGCTTTACTCATCCCAGGGCTGGATTTAGATTATTTTGTGGAGGCTTACGGCATCTATCAGTGATGGACGCTCCCTTGTGTGTGAAATAACTATTTTTTAAAAAAAATAACAACACATAGTTACAATTATCCTGAGAAGTACATTTTGCAAAAAAAACTTTTTGTCTTAAATTTTTTGCAGCATCAGAAAAGTAAGTTTATTGCCTAAATGTAAGAACTACTATACTAATGTTTTAAACATAGTATTTTTGTTGAGTTTAAACACTTTTAAAAGCATACAGTGACTGTTATTTTTTGCACGAAATATATGCAGAGGTTCCATTCCTCAGGTGGACTGCCTCCTTTCTCCATTCTTTAATCTGGCCCTGACTTATCCGGCCTTAATGTTTCTTTACATTACTGTTCAGCAAGTGCCTATGATTTACTGCCTATATATTCATGTTTTTGTCAATTACACCTAAACGCGTTTATTTTAATGTCTGTTCTACAAATTGTCATATCTTCTGCATTTAACGCATGGTTTTCTTTGTACGTGAGGGTTTAAATTTTCGTTTTTGGTTGTTTTTCTTTTTGACGTTTATGCTTGTATGTGACATTCACCATGTTTACGACGTCTATTGGCAGCATAGTTCAAACTGTGAATTTGTCAGGAAAATATTTTAGATAATGTGTTTATACGTTTACCGCAGTAGTGCTGTTGCATTAAATGCAGGTTTATTGGTGATGTCTAAAGTGCTCTTTGCTCCCTTTTGAGCAACGTTGTGTTTTATCGGCATTCTGTTGTGAGCTTCACATTTGGTCGTTTATTTCTGTTTGTGTTTATTTTTGGAGCAATTTTTGTTTTTGTTTCAAACTATGGATAAAAAGCATTATTCTGAAAATGTGCTGCATCTCATTTTAACTGTTGGTGACCTTCAGTGGTCAGTTGTTTTTTGTTTGTATTTCTTTTTGGGGATACTTTTGTTTTTTTTAGCTATGAAGAAAAACGACACTGTAAAAATATGCTGTCATTTTTCATTACCGGCCTTTCCTTAAATGGTGCCTATTGTTACGTCTTGCCATGTTACATATTTTTAAAAAATTTTGCTTTTTTAAAACTGGCCCTGATTATTTGCAGCTTTTTATGATAAATGCTTCTGATAAATGCTGCACATAAACTATACTTTTTGTGTCGTTAAAAAATTTCTGTATATCATTTCCGTGGTGAAAATATCTTGTTCATTTCTGGATCTCGAGGACATATTTTTGAGCAAGGGTGCTTTTGTTTTGTTTTCATGATGTTGTCATACCGTAGTCAGTTTAGACTGCATTTTGTCTGTAGTTTTAGTAATTTTCTGTAATTGATGCTGATTTTTAACGCTGCTATTTGCAGTATTCCAACATTTTTTGCATTTGATTGACATGTTTTTGTTGCAGTTTGTAACTGCGTATTTCTTTTTTCATATACATGTAATTATATACACGAAACATCATTTTTCTGCATGTACGCATCTTCTTTGTTTTACTTTCAATTTAGTGCAATGAAAGCACGTTAATTCACGTTGCGTTAGTGACATGTCATCGACGGACAGTTTACATTTTGCCGGTTTTAAGCAAACCTTGAAGTGTTGCTTTTTTTGTTTTTGTGAAGTCATAGACCGTGGAACCACAGAAACTGGAGGCACGTGCCTCTTCATTTTTTCAAGCGAGGGTCACACCCAAAGTTGTTTGCTCTTACTTTTTCATGTGCATATAAATTTTGCTGTTGCTTTTTTGGCTTGGCTTGAATGAAAACAGTACAAAGTATGACAGCTTGAAGAGTGCAAAATGTGAATACACCGATACCCCCTTAAAACACTCAGTGGGGACTCTGCTTATAGAGTGACCTTGTTGAGGCTGTTCTCCAAACCCCCATTATGGGCCCCTTTGCGCTAGCCTTGGTGTGGCCCCTCCGCCACTTTCAAACACGTGCTTTCACGGTCTAAGGGTGAGGTGTCTGTACAGACTTGCCCAGAATGTATTTTGCTGTAATTCACGTGGTGTTGTGTTTACGTTTAACTTTTTGAAATGACAGTCTTGTTCGGGGGCGTCATTTAAGGAGAGGGCTTGAAGGGTCTAGACTCGTCCAAGGATTTATGATTTTAATCTTTTTCCTGCAAATCGTACCTTTGAAACTGTGTTACTGCTGCAAGAACAATACGTTATTTGGTCTGAGACCCCTAATAATTATTGAGACCCTAAGGATTTACTGAAATGACGCCACTGGTCTTGTTCTTCGATGTGTTTATTCAACATTATTCATTTTGCATTTACTGTTGAGCGTTTCTGGTTGAAAAAGAAAATGGTTTAACTTCAAGCCGTCATTGTTGTCGTAAAGTGAATTCATTGACTCAGACTCGAACTTTTCAGTACTGTTCGTCAACAGTAGGTTTTTTTTGCAACCAGTTTTTCCCCCTGTCCTCCAATTAATAGACAGCATTATCACATTGATGACTGGAGGATAACAGGGAAGATTATTAGAACTACCATTCTTCTTAATTACATGTGCACGCATACAATGGAGTTCTTACAATTTTAGCTTTTAGGTTTTGCTCGTTTTTTGTGTTCTTACTTACTGTTCCATTATTATGTGTTTGTGTGCATTAGGCCTACGCCTGGAAAGGCCGTCCCCGAAATGACCACTGTGTCTGGCGGGACGTTAAACCCTATTCACTCACTTTGCAACCAGTTTCAAAAAGCTCCAATTATGTTAAAATGTCTTTGGTATTATATCACTTTAGCTTTTAAGTCTTTGCCGCTAAGTGTTCAAATAGGCCTATGCTGCTGCATGTCCTTATTTGTCCTAAACCAAAGAGGCTAAAAATGTTCCGAATTCTTGAAATCTCAAAAATAGGCCCACAATAGCGTACAAAGTAAAACATTCAACAATATTATTTATTAAACGTGAGTAGTAGGCAAAACACGTGAAACAATCTGCTGGTACTGGGTTGACTTGAGCTTTGCAAATCGAGTAGTGTGATTGGTCGATTCTTCTGCGCTCTACTACAACTGACCCACCCTAAGTTGAATAGGTTACGAGCAAAATCAAACAGTACAGTTTACTATTCCGACAATCGCTGCAGTTGTGGCAGTAACGTAATGGCCAATCCACACCTACGACGCCGACGAGATTCACAATGGGTTGAGTTGCATCGTAACTTCGTAAGTGTGGGTTCGCCGCAGCCATAGGCCTAGATGCAATTTACCCATATTCTTCAGTTAAGATACATAGACTGAAACAATTCGCTGAAACAGTTAGATTGTTAAGCCTACTTATCAACGCAAAATACCTGCAGGTGCTCCAAATCGCGTCACGTGACATTCACAAATACGCACTATTCACCAACCGCTGAGTAAACCAGTCAACAGTTACGCCAGTATTGCTTCGCAGGCAATATTGAGGTAGCCTAACTATTGCCTTCGGGGCAATATTGAGGTAATATTCACTGGTCACACCTTGTTAATATTCAAGACGTCTATGACCACTCCGACGACAGACGGCTGTCTGGCTGTATTCTGGCTAAGCTGTATGCCGCAGTGTCGTGTGTGCCTGACTAAACCGTACGTCGTACGTTATTATTAGCAGACGACCATGTTGCTTGTTTATGACGTTTATGCATTTACTTACTAGTTTGTTGGTAGCTTCTTTACGTCATAGATGACGCAACAACTTATTTGTAAACAACTGATTTGTAAACAATAGAATGAAACAAAAAATCCGTAAAACAGTATAACATCTTACATTGCGCTTAAGGTAAAATATTATCGGTATTTTGTTGGTCTGTTACGTTGTACCGCATATGTGTAGTTACCGGTAATCTTTTTTTTGACAGATAAGAAGTAGCAAGTTGGCAACAGCGGCAGGAATACTTCGTTGTCCCTAGCCTAGTTCTAAGCTGTCCGTACTGTCCGTCAACATCGCATCATTGACGAATGTTTTGTCTACGTTGTCCCCAGGTTCCTTTCATCACGCCGTAGGCATCTGTACGCCGGAGGGCCGGAAGGTATTTGTGAAACGTTCAAATTAGAAGTGTTGCGGTATTGACTAGATTTTAGTTATACGGTGATACTGTTGTGTAATTGAATTAAATTATAATTCTTATGTTAAGCACTAATAAAATTAATTAGGCTTATTTGCTAAAATTGCGTTGAATTTTAGGTTTATGTAGGCTTACTCTTGTCCTGTTATTTGTTATTTATTAGTTGCTAATTTGCTTTAGGATGCAAAGATATGTAGTGTCAGTGTGTCATGACGGTGACAATGGAGATGGGGTGGCCAATGTGTCTTCAACTCACTTACTCTTTTTTGTCCCTGTCAGGCTGTCACCCATTGCCCAGCTCTGCTGAATACTAATATCAGAGACACTTAGGTCCTAGGTTTGCTGTCGTTGTCCAGTCCTCCAGTGTTGTTCTTCCAGGTCTTCCTCTTTTTTAACAACTCTTACATCACTTTTGTCTCTTAAATTTTAGGCCTATAGCCTGTAATGTACGATTGGTAAGAACTTTTCTCTTATGCCAATTGGTTCAACAAATTTAACTTATCGATGCCCAGCTGCTATTATGGCCCCTTTATAATCATGATTTGACATTGAGTTCTGCATGTTTGTGTGCATAGGAACCTTGCCGATGGCTTCAAATATCTTTCGAAAAAATGACCAACAGTAAACAGGCATGTTTTTGCATTTTATATATATTATAATACTTAATTTACGCTATGTTAGTAGGCTATATGCCTACTACCTACAGTTTTAGTGGGCAGACGTGTAACAGTACAGTAAGACTATATACGTCGACTTGAGGACCTGCGCGATGGCCACGACAAACCAGACTCCTGATGGGGAGGCATGGGCATGCAGTCAGTCAGTCGACTTGTACCGGACTAGGCTAAATCAAAAGAGTCTGCCTCAAACTAGGCTTATGAGCCAAGCCGAATAAATTCAGTGCAGAGTTCCAAATTTCACGTGTTTGCGTTTTTACAAAAAAACATTGCGGACTTGTAGTAGATGGATAGCTGTTTGACCGATTTCGAGCAGTTGCTACGTAGGTCTACAGTTCTTTTCTTATTTGAAGTCTTTTCATAGGTCTACGTTCATGCGCTTATCTAGATCCTAAAGCTTAGCGTTTGTGCATGTCTACAGTTTTATAACTTATAGGCCTAACTGACAAGCAGGGTGGGATTTGTACCCAAAGCCAGGCGATTGTCCCCTTCCCTCCCCCTCTTTTTACC
>Ga0056128_1006449_pt1 | contig 14805 bp, 12 predicted proteins | sample WorMetLIZISLAND2_FD_71113 | JGI IMG/M metagenome (GOLD analysis project Ga0056128, IMG submission 71113) | Marine gutless worms symbiont microbial communities from Max Planck institute for Marine Microbiology, Germany - Olavius geniculatus... ...
TTCGTGTTGAGAATGAAACGACCTTGATTTCTGCAAAAAATCGTGTAGATCTAAGCAGTATTTCTGAAGTTAGAAGCTATATAACAGAGTGGCCCCGTTTTTTTGGGCCACCCTGTAGGTGATTGGTATTTACTGAGGGCGAAATTTACAAATGATTGAAACTTTTTTGTTCGTGCGGTCGGGCAAGGGAGAGGTGAGGTGGAACATAGCCTGGAAGTTACAGAAGTGTCGCGAGGGGGTGGGAGGAGGTGATGTAGACATGAAATCGGATTACACTTTTTTGGAAGAAGGATCTGGAATCTTCATCTCGCCTGTCTTTTAGTGAATTTATGTTGGCGACAAATAACAAGTTAGGATATGACATGCCGCGGTTGAATTTGAAGATGATTTGTACTGTTTTCTTTTGTATTGATTCCAACTGCTCAGTTTGCATGCGAGTGATAGAGTAGTGCCAGACTGGAGAGGCATACTCAAGAATTGGGCGGATTGCTGCCATGTAAAAATGTAGTAATTGATAATAATAATGTTTGCTTTTAAAGCACTTGTCGCCATATACTGGATCTCAGAGTGAATCTGATTTGCATTTATTTTTTGGCCCACAAAAATACAACAACGGCACGCTGTTCATTACGGGAGGATTCAGTGGCAACATCGCCGTAATTAATGTTTATAAATGACATCGCAGTGATGTCATCGTCATAAAACTCACAGCTGCTACTCATAATTAAATTTTCTACAAAACATATATTTTGGATTTTTAATATTTGGAAAACTAACCGAATGACGCTGTTTTGTAACTTATTTATTGAACAACCCTCATATTAACAGAGAACGGGATGCTGCCAAATAGACTCTGACTATAGCGCAATGTCTGTATGCTGCTTGCGAGGGTCGTGGGAATGATAGAATTCACATAAGTTTTTTCTTGGCTGGATGGCAAACTAGGTTTTTAGTTCTGAACTATTAGGTATTTTGCATGTCAGCTACTTACCATGTGTGTGTCTAGGTAGTTTATTATTGTTATTTACGTTTTTTGTTAGTTTTTTTCTACTGTTGTTTTCATGTATTTATGATCTTTATTAATCACAAACTCTGTTTGTGATATTGCAATATTGTCTAAAATATGTGTAGGTGCTAACAGTCAGAGGTTTATTGAGGCTGATTGGGGCAGTGGTATGTCTGTGTGCTGCACCATTGGTCTTAGTGTTGGAGTGCAGTATCATCAGCTCATGCCAATCAGCTGCCACCAGCTCCTGAGATTTTAAGGCACTTATGCTCGTGGATACCCATTCAGCACCTTTTTAGCATGGTTTTTATAATACTTTTAAAGTTTTGATTTTTGAGCTGTCAGTATAATATTGAAGCTACTGAACTTTTAGAAGAAACCTGTGGTTCTGCTGTTGTCAGGGTCACTGCCGGCTGCTAAGGTAATTGTCGAGAGGACGAGTAAGGTAGTCATTGAGCAAAGAGATGCAAACAACCGCACACCTTTGATTCTTGCCACGATGGCTGGTCATGGAGAAGTTGTTAACTACCTTCTCTCAGTTGGTGGTAAAGTTACCGCTCTGTGTTGTTTGAATGATGTGGTATAAAATACTTAATAATTTTATTGTCGTAAAGTGTTAACAATACTGTTTGATGATGCTGTTGAAATAATGTGTCTCGTTTTTGTGTACAGTAATCTACTTTATTGCTGTTAGCGATTCACTGTGGACCTAGCAATGTTTTGGTCTTGGTTTCTCGATGTATTGAGACTCTTATTGAGACTCTATTTTTTTGTTTTAGTTCGGAATGACTGAAACTTGAATCCAGGTTTGCTGATTGCACCTCAACTTAACTCAGCCTCCTACGCTCTGAGGCAATGGACTGCTGCATAATAATACAGTGCGGTATCATTAGCACATGCCAATCAGAGATTGTAAAGTGCTTCTCGTGATGATGTGACTCATGTATGCAATGTTCTATCAACTATCCCCGTCCCCCAATAGACAGCATTCTGAAATTAATGACTGTCTGGAGGATAACAGGGAAGATTATTAGAACTACCATTATGGTTCATATGCACGCATATAATGGAGTTCTTACAATTTTATGTTTAGCTCGTTTTTTTGTGTTTTATGTTTCTGTAAAGGTTAAATTTACTGTTTCATTTCTATGTGTTTGTGTGCATTTTGCCTGGAAAGGCCATCCCTGAAATGACCTATACTGTGTCGGGCAGGATGTTAAACCCTACTCACTCACTCACTTGTATTGTATCAACTATACCTTCATGTTTATACTGCTGTGACACTGCTATTGTGTTATGCTGTGCATTCAGCTGATCACATGTCTACTGACAACAGTGGTGCTACTGCGTGGGACTATGCAAGCCGCAGACATCTGCATTACTGCATGCTCATCATTGCATCCTACCTGAGAGACCGGGGCTTACACAGCTTTAGAGACTTGGCGCACCACCGCAGAGATATAGTGTCAACCACTCAGTCCTCTCTGTTCGACTCTCAACAGTTTCAGGTCTGTGCTTAATCTTCGAAGAGTTTCAGCCTGGCCATCTTTTCTTCGGTAGGCACAATGCGTACTGGCGAAAGCTGTGACATAAACAGGCACACCTTGCAATGCACTAGCCTTGTAGCCATGGTCTCGCAGTGTAAACTGGTGTCTGGCTGAGGGCAAGTGAAACTCAGATCATTGCCGCTCTCTGGGCGTTGTGGCTGGGAAAGACTTTACGTTTTATGTTAGTATATTGTGATAGCTAGAGAAGTTGGTTAATTTCAGCTGAACAAATCGGTGTTCAATTCATTTAACTTAGATCAGAGGAAGGCTTAGTTGACCCATGGTAGGTTGATTTGACCTGGCAGATTTTTGAGTTTCAACAGTTTTAGTAGAATGACGTGTGTGTGTGTGTTTAATGAAGGAATGCACAGTTTATGTGCATTATATGTGATGTGTAGTACGACATTGGAGGATTGCCGATACCACACCCACCATCCGGGCCACCCACTCCACGCACCCCCAGGCAGACGCGATCTCATGTATATGCAAATACCAGCCAATCATCAACTCATGCATATGTAAATGTGAATGCCAGTCAGGATGCTGATGTTGGAAAGAAGCAGAGAGCAGAGATTGAGAATAAAGACAGATACAATGCAGTTGCAAGCCAAGAATTTACACCCAATGCTTCACATCATAACCCAAACAGTCGATCACAGATTGAGTTTGATCAGCGACAACATAGTCGTCACAGCAGAACTGGCAGTATGAACAGCAATACAAAGAGGAATACAAGTATGAATAGCAATAGCAATACAAAGAGGAATACTACTAGCAGGAGAAGCAGTGAGACATTGAAACAGTCAGGCAGAGAGCACGGGAATATACTGACACCAGCTGCACAGCATCGCAGGTCTGTCACTCATAAAGGCTTGGCTAGATCTGCTGCTGCTGCTGCCGATGATGATGATGATGATGATAACGATGAAGTCCTGAGTACATCTTATGCATCTCTTAAAACTGCTCAGGTGTCTGAAAGACAAAGGAAGAATGTATCAGCGACTTCTCACGGGAATAGCAGAAACCCACCAAGCAATGAAAAAAGAATTATGTTTGGTAAGTTACCGAGCTATCTTGTGATGAAAAAAATCACCTTGTTTTAGCCATTATTGATTTATTAATTATACTGTTAGCAATTTTGCAAGAAGTAGTATTTAGTGTATATGAAGTTGGTCCATTTTTTAAAAAGAACCTTTTACAGTGTGAATTTGTTCTACAAAGTAGAGTATTCTCAGTCCATGATTGATGATGTTTATGATAATTGGTATAAATATCGCAGTTTTGCATACTCGTACTTTTTCTCACAACTTTTTGTCTGCTGATACACATGTAATGTTGGGGTGATGGCTGTGTAAAAGAAAATTTTTGGGCGCTTCCATTGGAGAGATTTTTATGCTAGCTGTTGACACAGATTATTGTCACCATCTTGTTTTTTTTAAAATTTTTGCAGCTCATCAACGTGCAGGGAATAGTCGGATAAATTATCGTGATGGCGATGATGACAACGATAATAGTGGGGATGAGGGAGATGATGATTCTCATGATAATGCATGGTCCTACACAGCATCAGACCATCGTCGTAAGTTCCTGAAATGTTCTTCGATAAATATTGATTTTATTTTAGCCATTAGTAAGTAAGTATGCAGTTAAGTAAGAGAAATTAACAAGTGTCAATTTAACAGGTAGTCACAATACCCAAACAGAAATGTCTTCAGCAGCAGCCATGTAAACTGTTCATCGTTAAGTTGGAGGGATTTGTCTCATATGTGCTGGAAGGCTGTTCCACACTTTCAGTCCTTCAGCACCAAAACATCTCTATCCATAGTTGCTGTAGTCTATTTGATGATGCCTGTTCTTGTGTTGGCACAACGCAGCTGATGACGACCGTCAGCTGACAGTCGGCAGCCAGGTAGATTAGGATGGCCATCTTGATATCCGTGTGTCGCCAAACTGGAAGCCAATGCAACTCCTGTAGCACTGGCATGGTGCCACTTGCAAGTTTACGCTGCGAGAAATTTTTTAAGAAGCATACAGCCATTTTAGTGCATTTTAGTGTTTTGTTATTATGTGTATGTTCAGTTGTTCACTGCCTGGAAAGGTCGTCTCTGAAGTGACCTATACTACTGTGTCGGGTGGGATGTTAAACCCTACTCACTCGCTCAGTCACTTTGTTTTGTGCTGTCACAGCTTCACGTTCAAATCAGAAGCTTTTCACTGATGATGGTAGATCAAGACATCAGCAAACAGCGATGCCTTTGACATACATTGACAACAATGACGATGACAACGATGATGATGATGTGAATATGACGTCATCAGCCTCTGAAACTGCTGCAATGGTGAGACAGCCCAGCAACACAGCAGGATGCGTGATGAAAGGTGACGACGACGATAGTTATCTGATTGAATCAGAAGCAGTCAGACAGTCAGCGACTGGCGCGACAAGGCAGGGCAGACATGACAGAGCTGTTCAGCTGCAGGTAAAAATAACAGCAATAATAATAATCTAGCATGTCGGAATAGACTGCAGAGGTAACAAAATCTTGTTGCGTTGTTTTGTCGGCACTCTTTTTGTTTACGGCTTTTTGTCTGTAAATGATCATGGTTGAGCAGGATTGATACAGTACACATGTTTTTGTAGTGGAGGGATTCATACTTGTCTGCTGTTTTTTTTGGGGGGGGGTTTCCTTATTGTCCTTTTTTATCTCCGCCAAGGTGAATGTAGTGAACATTGGAGGAGGTTAAGAGATGGTTGTTCTGTTTGTTGTTCTGTGTGTGTGGGTACATGATGACTCGTTATCATCTCCACATGTCACACACAATTGGCAGGAACGGTGGCACCCTCCTATGAAGATTTTTACATTTTACAGTAGTAGTGTTTAAATCACTTCACTTGGTGGAGATATGTACTTTCACGGGCACCTTCTAGTTATTTTTTCATTTTCCCTCTTTCATAATGTAGCCAGATGGTTTTAAAAGCATGGTCAGCTCCTTCACCAAGTCTGAGCAGACTGCTGCCTTAAGGGCATTTTACAGTAAAATACATTTTTGAGTTATAAAACACTCGTAAACTTATTCTTTTTTACAGCAGAAAGCTAGTTTGGGTGTTTTTCTGCCCTAAAAGTTATATACCAGGGTTCCCACGCCTCCTGGCAAGTGTTGGATTTTTTTCTTGAAAATTCCAGGACCTGTAAAGTCTTGCAAAATCACTTTGGTCCTGGAAAGTTTTGGAAAAATATGCTTGAAAATCATGCATTTTTCATAGACTTAAATGGAAATCATTTTTTCTGCTAGCTTTGCTTGCAGAATACTTTTATTCCTCTGCTTTTAAAGTTGTGGTGCCAGTACATTACATTTAAACATTCGTGGGCTACAAAAAGGTCCTGGAAAATTTTTCATAGGGGTCTTGGAAAGTCCTGGAAAAGTCCTGGATTTTTTTTGTTAGTAAAAGAGTGGGAACCCTGAATTATGCAGGTCCCTGATGAATGTAACTTTTTCCATGTGTCTTCTCTGTAATATTTCCCAAGATTCTAAATGGTCACAAGATGAATGTTAGTTTACGGATTCACTGATGATTTTTAAAATTGCTGCTTAGTCAGATTTCTTCGGAAAAAAAGACCGATTGTTGAATGTCGTGTTGTGGCCAGCAGGATGGCAGACAGAACCGTCGAAGTAGGTGCAATGCAAAGAGCTACAATGATGGTGCTGGTGATGATAATGATGATAATGAAGATGAGTACAACGAGCAAACACCGTCTTTGGCAGCTGACCATTCAGATCACAGACGATTAATCAAGCAGCAACGTGCATCAACACCTGAACAGCATCCTTGTGAGTTGATCATTAATACTGAAACAGATTACCTGTAATCATTATTTTATATAATGCGTGGAAAGTGTTTGTTTGTCTGTTTTACCCTTCTGGAGCTTCTTTGTTGCACGGTGGTGGACCGTGACTGCGGCGTTTGAGTTCGTGCGCTTTAGATACGTATGCCCCCCTCCCCTTGCCCCCACTTCTTTCCATGGGCAGCCTGAGGGAAGTTGTCAGGTAATGGAGTGGACCCATTCATAGGGTGGGAACTTTGCCAATAATAGTAATCGTGATAATAATGACAGTGTTATGTACCAAGGGCCAAATTTTCGAAACTTCTTAAGATCCTCGGAGGACTTTTTTTCCAAAGAAAGTATGCGAATTTTCTAAACTTTTTTGGAAAATGACTTAGCAAGAATTTGAGAAGATCTTTCAACGAAGATTTTGAGAAAGGCTGCACAGTTTTTGAAACTTTTTTGGAAACTTATTAGGAAGAATTTAAGAAAGTATGTGGGAAAGCACTAACCTTGTCTTACACAGAGAAAGCTGTGTAATAAAACAAAATTTGTAAAAAAAATAACCACATGAAAAAAATATGCAATGTTGACACTTAGCTTAGACGTCATATGTGACGTTATATGTTATTGGCTCGACGGTGCGGTAAAATCAGCAATGAGTAAGTAAAGCAAACTGACGCTCAAACAACGAAGTGGCGTGCAAATTACATTTCTCGTCGACGTGCCAAAGAAGTTTTGCTGTCAAAAATTTGGAAAAGAAAACTTCTTTGAAATTTCTAAGTTATCTGACATAGAAAGATTTTTGGAAAATGGTTTAGAAAAGTTTTTCGAAAATTTCGCCCCAGGTTGCCATTCTTTTCTTTCCACTAGTAGTAGTCACAGTTACAGTTACATCCTTTTTCTGCTACAGAAACGGTGTTTCTCATGTTCTCCCTCAGCATCGACATCCCGCATGGTTCCTTTGCATTGTTCTATACTCCGGTGAATTTCACCAGTGCCTCGAGTTTCTAGTTTTCTTTGGCTAAAAATGTTGATATTTTACTGGCAAGTAAGTGCCTAATGTTTTACAATACTGTCTGGCACATAATCTTTCGTTACTGCCAAATTACTTTCAAACTGATGCCAAAATTTAGTGTCAATCTGCTGAATGGAATTTGTAAGTTCTTTTGAAATACCACATTTGACTTACTTAGCAGCGTAAAATGCCAGTTGGCAAACTTACCAGTGCAGTTGTTTTTTCACTGGCGCAATCTACCTGTGTAATAAAAACAGTGTGATGTTGATCATTCTGTCTACTGCGCATAAATAACCAGTCCACTCCATTTGTGCATGTTTAATGCATGTTGGCGAAAATGTGTTTGTTACATATACAGCTCGTGCATCCAGTCGTTCAACACCATCACCGGCCATACCGAAGCAGCTCACTCCCCTTACCCCAGCTTCAACTAGAAAGAACAAGAACAAGCAGAGCCAACCATCGACTGCAGAATTCCACGCCAAGCAGTTATCAGTAAAAACCAATCAGCCACGAGACAGCTGGGTCAGGTCACCATCACCAGCAGCCGGGTCGCAGGGTCGTAGGTCGCGAGCTGCAGGTCATAGGTCGACATCACCAGCATTCAGGTCACCGGGTCAGAGGTCTGAGGTCAAGGGTCAAAGGTCAGATGTTGAGGGAGAGTCAGCGGTGTTCAGCAGACAAAGTTCAAGCTTGACAAACAAGCAATGCAGAACAATGGCAATGGCTGATCTACAACAGATGTCAGTTGTTTGCTATGATTTACTATATATTTGCTACATTTATGTTCCTGTTAGTGTTTTAAAACTTCTGAGTTTTTGTACAAATTTATCTAGTCTGTAACTCCACGACGTTTGGGGGCCTCGCCATCGCTCAAAAATATAAAGTGCACTTGAATGTGTCATTTTTAAAACAAAAATTTTAAAAATTTCTCCCAGAAGGGCCTCGTGAAAATGTTTCCCTGGGCCCTGCTGTGCCTCTCGACGGGACTGTTGTAAATTTAAGCTCAGGGTGATATGAAAAAATAAAATGCGTAAAGAGACTTGTCATTTGTTGATGACTAGGCTAGTAAAAGATAAAGATCTGGCACTTGATATAGCACTGCTTACATGAGTCAGCTTATGTTCAGAAATGCTTTAAAATCTTGGAAGCGGCAGCTGATTTTTACCAGTGAACAATTGGACCTGCTGCAGTGCAGCATGCAGACACAGCACCGCCCTAGTCAGTCAGACTTGGCCTTCATCCTGTAGCTCATAAACTGTTACTTATTATCAGCTGAGGGTAGGAAGCTGAGTGGATCTGAAAGTAGTGAGGCCAATGCTCTAACCACTGTACCACTTGTAGCAATTGCCCTGAAATTTTGGCACATGATCAGAGGTTGGCTAGATTGATTATATAATCTACATCCCAAAATTGTTGGATTGGCGTGATTTTGGTCAGCTTCTTACTTCAATTGCAATTCTTCGTGCATTCAGTGAGAAAGCTGTTGAACTTTGGTCATTTGGCAAAAAAGTTGCGCATGTGCATTTTAACCCACCAAAAAAAATGTTTTTCGGAGGCCATAGTATTCTGGCCACAAGGGGGTGCTGCCACCTGTGAATGATGTGATGTGTTACTGTAGACACTCATCAGACGAATCAACACGCATGGAAGCTGACGTTCAGTCTAATGCAAACATTACACGTTTTTCTCCGCGCGAGAGTTTGCGACCCTCGGGTCAAAGTTCACGGCCTTCTTCACGTCAGGGTCAAAAGTACACGACCAGGCCTACTACTGTTGCCGATGCTGGTCCGTCTGTTGCTATTGGTTACCACGACGCCATTCTGCCCAACAGAAAGGTTAATCTTACTTTGCAGTACTTGAGTATTTGATTTTTATTAGAGCATTAACCTAAAGCATTAGCATGTTAAAGAATTGATGCACATTAAAAAAATTAACGTACATATGTAAATTTGCTGAATTCTGTGAAGCAGTAGTTCCAGTATTCCATTAAACTGTGGTTATTGACGATCAAATAAGATTCCAGTGATTAAAAATGGTTTTGTTGCCATTTCATCACTGCTGTTATAGTTCTGTGACACAGCCACGAGTTGTCACCTCTCGTTGTAGTCCACGTACAACTCCAGCAATAGAATGATACGTTAATTAATGTGTTGATGCATGCGGTAAAAAATTAATGCTGTTAAAAAAATTAACGCCTCAACAGTACTAATTTTAACTTATTACTTGTTAAATATCCTGCATCTGGCAAACTGGTTAGTTCTATGCATTTGTTACTACATTAGTGACTGATAGTGTATAAACATTTATCTGTGTATATTTTGTGTGGTTAATTTTTTATCATGTTGTTGTCACTAGTGTACATTTTGGCAAAATAAATTGTTTTTTTCTCTGCTGGTGTGAACATAGCCTGATGCTGTTTGATGTCAGCATCTCAGTGCTTTCGACAGCAGATAAAATTATAAATATGATCGATTTACTGATTGATCATTTATTCTGCTAGTGTTTGGTGTCAGCCACTGAATGCAGTGGATGGCAGATGGAATGTTCAGTTGTCAGCAGCAGTACCTCCCACACTACCTTTGCGTCAACAGCAGCAAGCTCAGCGTGTTTTTACCACCAGCAAACAACCATTTAGCAGTCCACATGCTTCTCCATTCAAACCTCGTTTTCACTAACCCACACTAAATGGCTGACTCAGCTAGGAACGTATTTAGAAAATTGGTTAAGGGGTGAATGTACCCAGAGCGGAAAATAATATTCTACCATTAGCCGTGGCCTACTCATGGCCTATTGTTCTCTTATCATAGATTTTGCTTTTTCATCACAATTGTTTTACTTTGATCAACGTGTGCTAAATACGCTATTAGTCTGACTTCAGCATTTTTTCCGAATGTTGTATTTGGAATATGTCATTTTGGAGTGGTCTGTGTTTTTGCTGTTTTCTATGGATTGATGAATGTTTCCTTTACACTTTGCCAGAAAAGTAAGAGTTTCAGTTTGCAGTCGTAGTATTGTACCACATAAAGTTCAGCAGTAAGACTGTATTTTTAGAATGCTTGAAGTAACTGTTGAGAAATCCACTTTATTTTGAGGGGTAATCATTGTTATTTTGTTTTAGTGCCAAAAGTATTTGATTTTTGCCAGTATTGTTCTTTTGTGCCATTTTGTTCATACCAGTTGCCAATTATTACAGTTACATACTTATCATCTGTCCCGTGCACTGTATGATGTTGTGCTTTCGACAAATAAGTGATGATGATTATTATTATAATTATAATTTTCACTGGCATGCGTCAGTGACATTTATTGCCTCAGATTCGGCGAGTTTCTCGCCAACATTTTGTGATTTATAAATGTATTTATTTACTTAGTAAGGAAATCTGAGCAGGTTGATTGTGAGCTTCAGTCTGTCCAGAAACTGTGCTGTCATGCTACACCGTTTCCCAAAATTAGCGACACCCTTAGAGATAAGTTAGTATAAAGTCGTTAATACCTAACAGATTTTTGAAAAATTTGAAACACTCATGGAGACAATCATTCTGAACTAGTCTTTGAAGTTTGTGCTTAAAGTTCCCATCTGTGGCCTTGATGCAAGCCTTTAGTCTTAGGCGGGTATGCCACTGTTTGGTCGTCCTGGCAGTAATTATTGACAAGGAAATCAATCTGGCTGGGGTTAAGGTGGGGCATGTTTACCTGTGTCAGGTGGCAGGTAACACTGTGTGATCCAATATGGCAGGTGACGCTCCGTAGCTCTGTGATGGGTTATTTTCTCTAAAGAGCTATAACACCACCTTTTAATCTTTTACCGAACTTGACCTCAATGTAAACAAATTTACACGTATTAATGACGTTGTCCACACAAGGTAAGGTGTGAACGTCATGATAGGTGTGACGGTAAGTTATGCCAAGATGGTGCAGTGTACGATATTTCATTAAAATTCACCAACTACAAACTGAATCACTTGTGTTTGAAGCAAGGGGTGTCACTAAATTTGGGACCCAGTGTATATTTAGTTCAATAGATGCATGATCATTGTTGCACATGTCAGTTAGTGTTTAGTAAACATTGTTTATCTTGTACTATCGACATAGTGTGCTAGCGGTAGCTGCCAACATTTTTTTACATATTCTATATTTTGCATCTTATTATTTTGCTATCTAGTCGCAGCAGCTTTATATTCAGTATTTTGATGTATGTATATTTTGCAACGGGTGAGTGAGCACAAAGTGCCAACTGAAGTCGCGTTCTTCAGTGGCTTTTATCCCTTTCAAATCTGGAATCGAAATCGGGTGCAACTTCCCCCCCACAGTATTGGGCTCAGGTTACCCCTCAATTTACGACTCAAGTTTTCCCCTTTTTTGGGCTTCTTTTCCCTCTAGGGAGAGTTTTGTTAAGGGTGTAGTTTGCTAAGTGAAAAATAGGGGCGAAAATTTTGATTTACAATCTTATCAAAACTTCCCCCCCTATTCTTCACTAGGCACAAACTGTGCCCACAAGGTATAGGGACAGAAGCCACTGGCGTTCTTGTTGATGTTTCAGTCTGCACTGTGCCTTTAGTTTGTACATTGTAACGAGCAGTATGGTTAGTGATAGATTGGTCTGCCTAAACATCGCAGATCACCACAGATCAATACGGATCAGCTGAAATTGAAGATATTGTTTTCGTTTTTGAATTTCACATCTATATATGGCATCGCAGAGTTATGGTCAGGGTTAGGAGAAGGGTTAGAGTTAGGGCTAGGGTTAGGATTAGAGTTAGGGTTAGAATTAGGATCTCGGTGATCTGTGGTGCCATACATCGATCTGAAATTTACAAACTTGAACAATGTCTGCCATCTCAGATGATTTGTGGTGATCTGCGGTGTTTAGGCAGACCCTTGTAACTGATATGTTACTATACTATGTTAGTGCACAGTGGTATAGTTGCAACTCGTTGAGTGTTTTACACACGAATGCAGCTACTGCTTTCAGCACGTCTTAGCCATCGCAATTTTCTCCGTCTGTCTGTCTGTCTGACCGTCCGTCACACGGGTGGATCAGTCAAAAACGGTGCAAGCTAGGATTACCAAATCTTTACCGTTGGCTGCCTGGAAGACTCTAGTTTCAGGAACCGTAAAGCTTTTCCATAAATTTGAAAGGGGTCACCCCAAACGAGGGCGCTAAATGAGAGGAGGGTGGAAAAAATTTGTGATTTTTAGCCAATAAGTCGCTGTATCTCAATAACGGTGCGAGATGTGGCCTAGGTTACTATTAATCACTAATAGGAAGTCGTACACTGGCTTTCGATTGCCATTGAATTCGATGACCTTGGATGACCTTAAACGCTAAAATAGGGGTTTTTATGGATTCTTTTGCGATTTCGGGCTGCAAGACACGTTTCAAGAGCGAATTGCGCCAAAATCAATTGAGATATAGATGAAGAAGCTGCATATGAAATTTTCAGCAAAATCTACGGATTTCGACGGTTCAAGTCTCGATTTTCTAGATCCAAGGAAACCTGTGCATGAGGGCATCAAAGAGCGGTACCCCCGTATAAGTTGCTATTTTTCCAATGTTGGCCAGTCTTTCGTGAAAACGTTTGCAGATAAGCATGGTCATGCTATAGGCTTTCGCTCCTCTTGTGAGCATTAGCTCAAATTTTTTGTTGTATTCTATGTCGCTGTCGTTGTGCACATTTGTATCTGCTCATTTACGTAATTTGATCTGTTGCTTGTTAGATCTTGTTTTGACGCTGCCTTGTAAGTGTTCTGATGAGCCCGATGTATGTCTTATTTACTTATTTAATTTCATTGCTGCAAACTTTTAGTTATAAGATTTTCTCCAAACTTTTGTTGCTTGTTAAGCAGGATGAAGATAAATCGTCAGGTTCTGTCTAGTTTTTACGCATGAAAGCAGCTACTGCTTTAGCGCATCTTAGCCATCACAATTCTGTCTGTCTTTCCGTTTGTCACACGGGTGGATGAGTCAAAAAATGGTGCAGGCTAGGATCATTTAATTTTCACCATCGGCTGCCTGGCGAACTCTAGTTTCAGGATCCGTGAAGCTTTTCCATAAATTCGAAAGGGTTCACACTGAGCAGGGGCGCTAAATGAGAGATGGGTAGGGAAAATTTGCGATTTTCAGCCAATAAGTTGCCGTATCTCTAAAACGATGCGAGATGGGGACTAGGTTACTATTAATCACTAATAGGAAGTCGTACACAGGCTCTTGATTGCCTCCGAAATCAATGACCCTGGATAACCTTGAACGCCAAAATAGGGGTTTTTATGGATTTTTTTTGCGATTTTGGGCTGCAAGACACATTTCAAGAGCGAATTGCGCCAAAATAATTATGATAGACACGGAAAAGCTGCATTATAAAATTTTCAGCATTGAACATAGATTTTGATGGTCCAAGTCTCGATTTTCTGGGTTCAAGGAAACCTGCACACGAGGTCATCAAAGAGCAGTACCTTTGTAAAAGTCATTATTTTACCGTTGTTTGCCAGTCTTTTGTGAAAACGGTTGCAGATTACCACGGGCAAGCAGCTTATTACAACAAGCACTAGTGACGAGCTTTTTAATCGTATTAACATCGATGATTTTGAAAGACCCTGAACTTCCAAAATAAGGTGTTTTATTGATTTTTGCGATCTTCGGATGCAGCCCACACTTCAAGTTCAAGAATGAATTGCGACGAAATGGTTGGAGATAGAATGACAATTTGCGAATAGGAACTGCTATAGACTTTCGCACGTCTCGTGAGCATTAGCTCAAATTTCTTGTGTGTTTAATCATGGGCCTATTGCACAAGTTCTCTTTGTTGTGTTTTGAAATTGTTAGTTTGTGTAGGCCTATATTTAAACTGTTATAATTTTTGGTTTTGTTTTATGTTCTAACTTTATTATAGTAGTGTATTTAATTTACAGTATTGTTAGTGTGTGCGTATTCGAGTCATTTATCTCTTAAAATTAATTTTTTTGTAGATTAAGTGGCAGATTGCAATGACATTTGTTTGTCTGATTTTGTTCTAATGATTTTAGAGCGTATGCCTTGCTTTAATCTCTTGTCATGTACTTTCCACTCAACAAGTTCCAGAAACTGTTATAACTCGTAGTTATGGTCATACGATTAAAAGACCAAAGTCTGGCTAGCCATTAAGAATTTATGAAGTAGTTTTTTAGCCGACCGTACTTAAGTAACGATCAAGCTTTTGTCATGGTTGTTCTGCGTCCGTCTGTCTGTCTGTATCATCATCATCATCATACCGTAGGCTTAGTGTCCGCTTACACAATGAACAGTGGACGTTACAGTGTTCGACAATAGACAAATAAAATCAAAATTAAAATTAAAAACGTGCTAAAAACTCGGAGAATAAAAATGTTTTGAGATGTGTCTTGAAACTGGCTTTGGTGGCTTGATGACGA
>Ga0056128_1006451_pt1 | contig 14804 bp, 6 predicted proteins | sample WorMetLIZISLAND2_FD_71113 | JGI IMG/M metagenome (GOLD analysis project Ga0056128, IMG submission 71113) | Marine gutless worms symbiont microbial communities from Max Planck institute for Marine Microbiology, Germany - Olavius geniculatus... ...
CCCCTGCACCCAGTGGCACGAAATTTTGTCACGATAAACTAGAGACCTTGGGGCAGTCCACGGTGAAGATTTCGTGATCCTAGCTTGCACCATTTTGATACAGCTCACGAGTGTGACGGACGGACGGACAGACAGACGGACGGACGCCCAGACGATGGCAAAGACGCGCGAATCATTCTGCTTTCGCGCGTAAAAATTTGAGATATTGCTCACGAGACGCGCGAAAGCCTATAGCAGTTCCTGTTCGCAGGTAATCGTAGTTTATCTCCATCCATTTCGTCGCAATTCACTTTTTTATAGCCAAAAATCGCCAAAAATCACTTAAAATCAATATTTTTAGCATTCAAGGTCATTCAAGGTCATCGATGTTGACATTCGTAAGAAGCTCGTCGTCAGTGCTTGTTATGATAAGCAGCACGGCCGTGCATATCTGCAACCATTTACACGTTAAACAAGCCAACAGAAGATAAATAACCACTTTTTACAGGGTACCTCTCTTTGACGCCCACGTGCGTAGGTCTGCTTGAATCTAGAGGGTCCGGACTTGGACTGCTAAAATCTACATTTCATGTTGAAAATTTCGTACGCAGGTTGTCTTGGTCTATCTTCAGCCATTTTGGCGCAATTCACTCTTGAAATGCGTGTCGCAGCGCAAAATTGTGAAAAAAATTCGCTAAAACCTGGTATGTTGGAGGTTAAAGGTCATTCAAGGTCATCGATGTTGACATTTCTAAGAAGCAGCAGCACACTGACACGCAGTCAATGTGATGCGGGCAATATCACCTTTTGTAATTTTTTGCCGTTTTCGATGTGCAAGTCTTAAATGTTGCCGTTAACAAGTGTATAAACTAATGTTTTGTACATTTATTAACATAAAACGAACACTTAAAAAGATCTAATAATAATTAATCGTCTATTTATTTCAATTTATCAATCAGCACAAGTAGCGGGACACGTGAGAATATACTCGCCGAATGACCAACACCAACCGCTTATGCGTAGCCAATAAAATAAAATCTATACTATATTTGAGAGTTACCATCGCCAATAACTTTGTAACGGCATGACGTACGTCGGCGAAATTCTGCATTCAGACCCGTGTCATACGTGGCCTGAATATAAGTTAAATGGGATGTCGCTGAGGTGTCGTATCTTTCAGAAAATTTCACTTTTTCTAAAATTTTGCAGCCACACCTCTTAAGCCGCAGCAGAGCTGCGACGTCATATAGACGTCGTCACCATATTACGTCGTCACCATGGTGACGCATCACCAGCGCTGCAGCGCATACCTCGCGTTGTTTAATTTATCGATTGATTGCATCGATGCATCGTGAAGTCACAAAATTCAATGCCTCAACATGGACATCATGAATATTAATGTCCATCGATGCAGTCAATCGATGAATTAAACAACGGGAAAATACTAAAACGCTCACAATGTTGGTAAGGAACTTGAATCGAGTTGAGGCAAGGCAAGGATCGAAAATTAAGGCCGCACGCCGAGTAGAGGCCTGAATGGTCGAAAATTGAGGCCGCAGGGCGAAAATCGAGGCCGCAGGCCGATACCATGAAGCTGAATGTATTTTAAGCAGCGTTATACGGTAGGCCTACGTGATGAGGGCAATATGGCTGTTGCATAAAGGTCGCTATCACGACACGCTCTCTTGCTGACGACTACGACGACGACTGCGGCGGTGGCGATATTTTCAATTATCGAAGGCCATTATCGAGCACTGAGCGGACAAGATAGGTGAGAGTCAGGGAGGCAGGTCATGTAAAGGTCTCCCTGATGGTCGTTGTCAGCCCAGCCGTTCGTTCACCCGTGCAGCTTGTCGAGCATCGATTTAACATTCAACATGCTGCGCCGTTTAAAGTCGACATGTACGGCGCTAAGGCCGTGGCTACACGTGACATTAAAATGTTGCAGGACATTTTAAAACGTTGCAAAACATTTTAACGCCCCGAACACATGCTAAAAATATGACGTAGTTAATTGATTAAACGTTTTTAAAAGCTATTATTTCACACAAAACTGCGAAATCTAGGACCAGCCGATTGTACGCGTGGATCTGACAGTTTATTACATTATTGCGTTGGGAAAACTAGCAAAACGTTTACACTATTTTGCAAAATCGTGCGCTAATTTAGCGTACATTTATTACAGAACCGCATGCTAACCATTTTACGCATAAAACGAACGTGTACACGTGACCAGCCGGTGTCGTGGGTCAAAAAAGTTGGCGGCCAGGAAGTTGGAATTTTCCGACAGACGCTATAAATTTCCGACGGAGCAGTATATGGACGCTCAAAATTTCATTCTTCCCTCAATTTTCCCAAAGTGGGTTTTTTCACCTTCAAAATTAGCATTCCTTGACAAATTTTTTTTGACGCGAAAAATACTTTCCGGAAATGTTTCGACAGGCCAAACTTTAGCGATGGCGAGGCAATGCGCTTTATGCTCCGCCGGTCATGGCGCCACTGCGCGTGATAAGTCGTCCTGAGTGTAACGAGTGTAGGCTATTACAGCAGCGAGCAAATGGCACAACAGATGCTGCTCAAGCGACATTTTGCGCAGCTGAAGACTAAAGGCGCGTACAGAGCGACGTAATATGGTGTTTACACGATCGATCAAACATCAAGCACACATCGAGCTGGCTCAAGCAAACCTATTGGAACCCCGCCCCTGGCTCAAATGTAGGCCTAGGCTTAGGCTCTTAGCCCATAGCTTATCAAGTGTTGTATAGGCCTTCCAATTACAACCCGCCCGCCCTCCTAATTAGCATGCTAATTACCATATAACGTCGAGCTAGCTGCTCGATGTTTGCTCGATCGTGTAAACACCCTATAAGTGAGTTAAACTGAACGAAATTGACACAGTTTAACAGTTTTTGTAGAACTGACTAATAAGCAAGCGATCATGCATTACAGTAGGCACCGTCTAATGGCGTCGGTGGTTTATATGACTACGCTGACGTACGCGTCAACCAATGACCAATGGGCTCGCCCTGCTTTCCCATTAGTAAGTTAGTCGTTTCAATAAGTTACGTGTTGCATATAATGATGCGTTTCGACAACTGTTACAGGAGCCAAGATGGTGCAGTGCTTCTAAACTTTTTGTTTTAAACAGTGTTTCATCATTACTGGAAAATATGCGGAAACTGACTTTCTCAGTATGGCGTTCATTTCAAATTAGTGACAATTCGCTTGTCAATGCCGTTTTGTCATCGGACTTGTTTCTAAATCGCCAGTTTTTAAAAGTTGGCGTAGTAGTCTTTTTCTTAGTCTTTGTGCTTGTGTTATAATTGTGTTTTGCGTGTTCCTGGGCTTCGAGCCTGCTACTGAAGATAAATAAATAAACCGTGTCAGTTCAGTTCAATCACGTCGTTCTGTATGCGTCCTAACGACTAAACCTCAGTGAAAATGCTGCATGCATCTCTGCGACAGCATAAGAAACTACGGGAATGCGAGCCGAGCAAACAAACGCTGAATCATTCACCGCCAATATTGCGACAGTTCCTAGAGGAGTGATACAACATTAAATCACTCTCTCCGCAGGCCACCGGCAGGCAGTAACCAATATTCTTCCGTATGATGGGCCAGGGGAGAAAGAGACTCGATGAAATCAAGTTAGGTCGAACAGCTTTTATTGTTGTTTTTTAAATTTCTAAATATACGCGTGTTACGCAGTTTTGCTATTGAAATTAATTCTTGTCCATACTGTATTTTACAGACAGCTGATAATTAAAAGAAATCTTACGATTTTGTCACCACTGTTTCGTCGTTCAATATTTTCCGGGTTTATTCCTCACTGTGTTTGTTTGCGGCTTCATAGCGGCGAACTACAAAAAAGGTTCAGTTTATCTAAATAGTTTTGGCGTTTTTAATTTTCGCATGCCGGTGTTTTAGTGCAGTATGTGACAGCTTATGTATTTCAACACTTATTCGCCAAACAGCTCATAGACTAAGTGACTAAAAATCGACATAAGCTAAACGCCGAATGCCAGATAAGACCATCCCACTATTGGCGATGTAAAGCACAAAAATTAAAATGCATCTCTGAATAAAAAAAACTACACAAACAATGCTACTAGCAAACGAAAGAATACGTTGTGTTTTATCTTTGGTCGGTGTATTAATCCACCCACAATCTTCTGGAGTAGTGTGGGCACTGCAAGTATTATGCATGACAACGGCCTCGGCTTAGAAATTAAAAGGTATACAGCGCTTTTAAAGAATATATTATATTTTATAAGCGAAGTATATGTTATGATTGCAGTTCTAAAATTAGTAATGCACATTTTGGAATTTAGATCATTAGTGTACACTTCTGATTGTAGATTATTGCTGTGCATTTTTCTTCTTTTAGTGGGCAGTTGTAAGTGCTAACTTAATCTTTCTGACCTAAGGGACACAATGCTTTTTCGAGTTGTAATCTGTATTATAGGCCTGTGCGATGACTGCTATGCCTGCGTTTTTGAAATACATAAATAAATAAATAAACGTCTAACGCTTTAACGCGGCATGACTAGCTGACACGTTCGTAATTTCCGAGTCCGCACCGTAATTTCAGACCTTGGGAATTGAGTACTTGGGGCTTTAAAAATAAATAGCCTAAATAAATAAATAATCGTAGTGCATGGCTGATTCAAGGGAGGAAAGACTTAGAAAAGGTATGACGACGGTGTTACGTACGTTACCTGTATAGTAGATGACGGTGTAAGTCGAAGTCAAAGACTGCGGTAAGCCAGCCAGTCAGCCGACCGCCTGTTGCAGCAGCAAGCGAGTGATTTGGTCGTGCGCACGTGCCCGTATGTCGCATCAGCTGATGTGCATCGGTTGACTGCGGCAACGCACAATGACCGACCCAACGAGCGCTCGGCTGCGGAGACGAGAACACAGGAAAGACGCACGCACGCACGCACGCACAGATGCACGCGGACACCTGTTCTACACACTGGTAACTTCTGCTGATCCTATCGGCCGGGACGTTTTGGTACACATATGTAAAAAACGTTCCAGAAAAATAAACAAAACGTTAAAAACGTTGAATAAAAATTGTCAAACCTAATTTGTTCAACTTTCTGCTGTATGCGCAGTACATGTACACTGTGTCCCAAAAAAACGTCCCACTTTGTTATTTATCATATCTTCGCCAAATATTAACCGATTTTCAAAATTCTTTCACCGGCGCATACTGTGGACAATTAGCAATAAAGTGGCTGTTAAATATCCTACCACACTTCAACTGCGTTGCTACACTACCATGTGAAACATGAGTTTTTAAAAATTACCAAAATCACTATAATACATATGCAAAAATCATTTTCTAAAACAATTTTTACTAAGTTTTAATATAAAAAAAATAAAAATTAAATTATGTTTAGTGTTACATACATTTCTGATGTTTGTAAACAAAAGCAAATGATATTGTCGTAAATAATCTTACTATAATGGACGAAAAGTCTGTTTGTCTGGCAGCCCCCTCTAGCGCCTTCCCTATTGCACGGTCGCGGACCCCGACCGCGGCGTTTGAGTCCTTGGGCCTTAGGTATTATTGGTAAACCACAAAAACCAAAAACAAACATATCCTTTAATACGCTAGATATCCAAAGACACAGATCTAACAAAGTTTAGCATCGTACAGATCATTTACTGCATTTTTGGCTGGAAGTGTATTTCGTTTACCAACACGCTTGCTGTGATAGATTTTCTTGCATTTATATTTCACAAAGTAGTGCAGCGACACAGTTAATATGTGGCGGGATATTTAATAATCACTTTGTTGCTAAGTGTCCACAAAATGTACCGGTGAAAAATTTTTTAAAATCGGTTAATATTTGGCGAAGAAATAGACGATCACAAAGTGAAACTTTTATGAGACACAGTTTATAGATGGAACTAAAGAGGAAGAAGGCGAGAAACAGGGAAAGAACTTTATTCTATTTCAGTTCAACCCTGCGATCATAAAACTAAGTATCACCAGACTAACCAAGTAAATTACCAATACCTTTCATTTTTCTGGTTTCAAAAATGTTTCTCAAAGTTATTGGTAAAATTTTAATGAACGTTTTTTTCAAATATATAAAAAATGTTTTTAAAACGTTTAAAAAGTGGCAAGAATAAAAAAAACGTAAAAACGTTTTTACGTCTATGTTCTGGTATATATCGTAAGGTAAAGTAAAGTGAAACGTAAATTCATATACCGCATAACGGTAAAATTTATGCCAAAAAGACATCGGACACCAGCAAATAATGTAAATATTACTACCACTTTCAATAACTTTGATGAATAAACATGTATAAACCGCCGCCGAAAGCGAAGCGACCATGGGTCATGCTTTTTGTCAGCTGAATAACGGGTGGAAAAAAAATTATAAACATATTTCACTATTTTGATGATATTTTGCGGCCTATAATAACTGGACGTGGTACAAAGAGAAAGGGATCGGATTTTTCGTGGCTAGTCTGATTATTTTACGGTTTCTGCGTCATTGCTTTTTTACCACCAGGTGATAGTACAGCATTTGTATTCGCCAGGTGTCAGCGCCGTTTTCTGCGGAGGTTTGAGATCTCTGATCGCTTTTAAAGTTAATCACATTTCGTGATCACGAAAATTGTAAACCACGACTTGTCACAACTTGCCCTTTTCTATTCATTCTAATAAACCATTTCAGACGCTTATCGTCAAGTTTCTCAACATTACAAGGGTAATTTACGAGCAATATTGGAAAATAATACGACAAATTAGATCGAAAGTGACAATAAACATTTTATGTCGCAATTACTGCATGTTATACGTCAAGACGTCAAGCAAGTTCATCATTCAGCAATGCTGTCCCATCACACAGCGAACGTTAATTTCTTTACATAAATATTTTAACGGGTAGTGTATATGACGCGTTTGATATATGACATGGTGTCTAATACTCGTAAAGGAATCACTTTATTGCGAATTTTCCTCTTTGTGCCCAAGTAAACGAATCATAAAAATTGATTAATAACTGATGAAGATGTGACCGCAACTTTGTCGCCTATTTTTCGCCACAGAAATCTGTGGAATTGTTGTAGGCCTGCAGCATGCTGTAGACTGTAGTCGAGAGAGGAAATGCACAACAAGTCAAGAAAGAGCAAAAAATCGAAAATCAAAAGTTTTCACATCTAGTAAGTCTATGACAAACAAAGTACCGGAGTTTGCAGTTTAAACCAAACTAGCAGTGTGTCGCAGAAATCTTCCGGCAGTGATTTCCAGATCGTCGAATTCGGGATTTCCAGCAGAGACGGTCAGACGTACGGACAAATATTGTTCGACGGCAACTGGCGACGTCACGGACAGGACCGGAGATTACCAGTCGACTAGCTATTTGATGAATTTGTACAGCTTTTTAATCTATGGGTTTATTCAAACGTCATAATAGGTCGCATTACGGGTCTTGCCCGTCCGTCTGTCTGTCCTGTGTATGGGCTCCTGACTCGAAAACAAAAAAAACGCAGAAAGATTGGTGCGAACTTTTTCTAATACAGGAGTAACCGGTGTGCCAGTTTCCAGTTTAAAATCTGCGGTAGCGACGACAGCATTGTTTTCAGCATCGTCGCTGTTTTTTTTGGTTTTCCGTCAACAAGATAACTAGTAAGCCGCGGCACTTAGATTGATGAATTTTTGAACAAACACGAAACAAGACAACTTCTATAGAACTCTATTAAATTTTAAAGTCATACTTAAAGGTCAAGGTCACATGAATTTTTCGTTTACATGATACTGCGGCTATCCGCGGACGGTACTTATCCTTGAGCAAAGCTTGACAATTTTGTTTAAAATGTTTCGTTTCACGTAAGCATGGCCCTAACTAGTCTATGTGTGTGTGGTCTGGTACGTAACAGAACGCGGATAGCATAGGCTCACCATCGAACTGTCATCAAATGGAACTGATGGCCTGGACCACTAACAATCGGAGAGCGACGCGGCCCGTAAGAGCTCGGTGCATGGGTGGACACTGGACAGCCGCAGTGTTGTTTTAGTAAGTGGCTTTCTGCCGTGTTTTAATCACATCTTAAAACAACTCAGTGTTGAACGAACGGTGCGTTAAAATCTAAACGCTGAGAAATTTTACGAAGCCGCAGAGGTAAAAAAGCTGACCTGGTCATTCCATTATAAAACACTAAAAGACACCGAGTGAACCAGTGATACACGATGAGACTTTAGTAAGTGGCATCTGACGAATAAAACAATCTGTATTGAGTTGACGCAAACTTCGTCGTAAATGTTTCGTTGCACGAATAGTAAAATGTGATAAAATATCGCAGACCAGGCGAGCAACAAAACCTACAAAAGAAAGGTTGCTCGCTTGGCAATGTGAAATTTTTGTTCTTTGGCCAAATCAGTCAAGAAATTTTGCTTCACCATCAATGACTTTCTGTGAAACCGTTACAACCAATGATGTAAAACGGTCAACAATTGTTTGACAATTGTTAATTTGTCAGACGTTTATAAAACGATAAATCAAATAAAGTTTTTCCTGAATTAGGCCTACACAAACTGCAGTGGACGATACAAATAGTAGTCATGGCTATGGGGTTTCATCAGGCGCTTGCCCGCTCATATATCTAGTTCTTCGCTCATACAAATAACTGCATGAACGCGAAAAAACATTTAATAAAACCTGCAACAGAAAAATGTAAATCAATTTTTGTGAAGGACTTATTGCACCATGCAAAGGAAACAGTCAAATCCGATTGTTTCCAGGGTGTTTCAAATCAAATCATTGGGCGTAAAAAGTAGAATAAGTATATTGACAAAACTTGGTCAATTTACAGTCTCATGTATACAGTTAAATTACAAATATTTATCGACATTGTCGGCGTAATAATTTTAATTCATTTCAGTCAATTTTTTTCAATTAGTCTGCCTTGTCTAGGTTGCATTCGTCAACTTCTATAACGATGATCGTGGTGGTTTTATAGTTATCGATACACTTCGGTAGAAGAGAATTGGTCAACGAGTTGGGTCTCGCATCCGCACTACATGACATTACACCCACCACCATCACAGCTGCTGCTGCTGCTATTGTTATTGCGATGACAATTGCGGACGTACTCGTACCTATGTACGTATACGGCAATCGCGGCTAGATAAATAACGCTTTCAGACCATTGTGAGCCGCACTGCTGCAGCAGCTGACGCGCTGCTGCATCTGTTACGGACGGACACGGCCCGCAGCCCTCACCGCAACACAACGATGATGTCAATTAATGTATACGACTATCAATGCCGAGTGGAAAAAACTTAATAATTTATATCCACACCGAGAAGTATGGGACATACTGCACTTGTTTCTCTGTTTATTTCAAAGCGTTCGACCGGGCATGTGGTCTCGAGAGAGAAGACCATATCCTGACTGGGAGATGATTTTGATCGTGGTCTTGCACTCTTGCTTTTAACAGTCTGCAGTTGATTTTGGAATGGTATGCTTAGGTCTATAGGGGTAACTTCATCTTACGAACTAGCTTCGGATACTTTTGGCATAAGACATTTAAACCTACCGAACGAAGTGAGAAGAGTGAAAAGACTTAGCAGCAGGCCTATATAGGCCCTATATGTAATTTCGCGTTTGGTTTCTAAACAAAAATTAATTTATGCCAAATGCTATGTCGAATATTACACGTTTACTTTTACTGTTTTACTGTTTCTGTTCTCGTTCTCGCTACATTCTGGCCTCTTCATCATCTCTGCCAAGCTGCCTGTAAACTAGGCCTGCTGCCTGACCAACTGATAAATTGACGAAGGTGTTCTTTCGATTTGGAGTCACCAGTCTTGGTCTTTGGTTGGCCTGGTAGGCCTTTTGGACCTACATCGTTACATCCGACAACGTCTAAATATCCACTGCCAGATGAAACGGTGAACGGAAGGATTAATTTGCGGAATTAGACGTGACGGGCGCGTGTTGAAATGTATTATGCAGCACGGATTAAACTGTCGTCTTGCACCGAAACCAAAATAGGTCGACCGCATTACCTTCGACCAAATACGAGTTCGTGGGTACTATGTGAATCAAAATTTTTAAAAAATAACAACACGCAGTCTTTTGCAATCATTTTAACACGTTTTAAAACATTTTGAGATAAACTGTGAGCAAATAAATTGTACAAGTATAATAACTATATAGCTGCCTTCCCACCTTAAATCTACTGTCGCATTACCCTGCGAAATTTAAATGTTTTATTCTAAAATTAAACATATCATTTTTTGCATTAAATATAAATTTTCTTTTTAAATATTACGTTTTCGATCACGCGATCATCGCGATCGATTTGCAGTATTTGTCAAAATATCTGCATCAACGCGCACACGTGTTACGAGTCGTGACAATGGACGCGTCAATTTATCGCGTTGTTTAATGCTGCGTCAATCGTTTAGCAGCCGCTATCGCAACACATTGCCCTGACATCACGTCAAAACGCCAACGGCACGCGGAAAATAATAAAAATTGAAGAAAAAACATTCAAAGTACTTGAACTAAAACACATCTTTATGCACGTTTCATACAAAAAATAACATTTTCAGTGCATTTTTTATTAAGCTCGCTGGAAAAATGCTGCTTTCACAGCGAGTTTTTTGGCGCCACGTGCATCAAATACGACTACGTGGATACTGTCACAATATTATACCCGGCCGAGTGCCTTTGCTAATGTATCAGCACTTATCAGTATGCGGAGCGCAGAAAACAATGCAATTATGGAAATGTAGTTAGATTAGGAGTTGTAGCGAGGATACCCGCCGGCAACATACAGTAAAATGGAAAAGCAGCTTGTCTTACGCCGTTCTTCGTCTTCTACTGTGCTATGTATAGACTCCAGAAGCTGATATTATGCGGTCCTGTAGCACATTACGCTTATCCGTCTGTCCGTCAGTCCGCCACCTCTGGACAAATAAACAATTGTAGGAAGTTCAAATTCATTCCTGAAATTTTCATGGTTAAATTTATCAATAACAACCAAAAAAATTATAGTACCTTTGACGTTTTATTTATGGTAGGCCTATTTTATGCCATTTTGCCTCGAATCATTTACCGCCTGCTTGCATTGTTCTGTGCCACACATAATGAATGGGCGGCCATGGCTTACATATCTCTGCGCGAAGAAATAATGTTCACATGAAATTCACATTTCGATAAAAGCTTTTTAAAAAATTAAACATTTTTAGTGTTCATAGTCACAAAGTCAATGTATCGCAGCGTGTTTGCTTCAGCCGCGGTTGCAAATCGCAATGAAAATATCACAAAAAGCTTTAAAATATTGTTCACCGTTTTGAGACGACTGTACATGTACATACTAAGCGCATAAGCCGTATCACTTCTAGATTGAACTAACAGTACTGTTCATGTCCCTAATTATCGCAAAGTTCTCGATGCTTAATGTGTCATAACTGAACCAACAATTTGCTCAACAGTTTTCTCATTAATAATGTTATGTAGCCATCGAAAAGCACAGTTGATCATAAGCTTTAGGCCTACATATAACAGTGTTCACATGAAATTCATATTTCGATAAAAGCTTTTAAAAAAATTAAACATTTTTAGTGTTCGGTTTATCTACTTCAGACTTATGAAATTCGAGAACGGATGGATGTAAGAATTAAATAAAATACTTAAGATATTCTAATGCTATGCAAAAATCGTCGTGCTATTTGAAGTCAAGTAACCAACGAAGTCCAAACGTCAGACCATAATCGTCGTTAGTCGATAAACGCTTCGACAAGAACGAAAAACGTTAGTAGAAATTTCTTCAAGTGAAATGGCGTTTAAAAAAAACGAAAAGGATCAACGTATCGCCTACCAGCCGAATGCGCTACAAACACGGATGAACAAGATTGATTACACTACTTAGCTGTACGTATATACTGGACATGTCATTTACTCTTCTGTCATTTCCGTGTCTGCCGCCACTTTCAGCTCCAGCCGCAAAAGTAATTGAAATAGCCTACGTGCATCAGAAAATGCCCGCTTATGCAATTTTGCTGTAATGTGAATTCAGATGTAAATCGCGTGGGTGCAGTCAGAATTTGCCTACGATTCGAACTTCTGTTTTGTCAAATGGCGCGCTACAAATGCTAATTACTTACTGACTGATTTACTTACTTACTTACTTCACAAATTTCGTGGAAAGGTACGGGTGTAGAATATAGACTTAACTGTGTATTATTTTTGATTTTGTGTCTGAAATATACAAATCAGACTTAAACCATGGTTTTGTGTAGTCTAGGCTGAACGCAGAAAAATTGTAAGCTGCTTGCTGTTTTATTTTAAATGCATGCAACCGTCCCCAAAACATTTGCGAACCTTTTCTAAGTCTTAAAACATTTAGCATGTTTTCAAGCCTCCATTTAGTTGCTGAAAGTCGACCGGAATACTTTTCCACACGTGAAGACGGACAAGACAAAATTCGTCACCTTGTTGCTGGCGTAGCCATCAGATCTTTTATCAGCCGGATTGCCATGAAGCCACGAGTCCAGACGGGTCGATGCCACTGAGGTGACGACAACTGCAGATGGGCCCTAACCTAAATATACAAGGTGTTCCAAAAAAGCGAAACCCCTGTTTTAATTTTGCGATAACTTTTGCAAATGTAGGCTACTCCAATTTTGACCATTTTTTCATTGTTACAACAAAAATCCATACCACGTAAAAGTCAAATTACGCCGGACACCTCACCTGTATTATGTAATCACCCTACCTAGCAAAACGCCCAGAACACCCGGTATAGGCTGTGTTGCCGCAGTCCACGGAAGTCAAGTACGGTCGCTGCATCAGCAGAACAGATCATATATAGAGTTAAAACAGAACGAAAGCCGACAATTTGACATTGGCTAGAATCCCGTTTTTTCGTTTCGCAATTTAATTTCACGCTTGCAACTGATTTGCGCTAGTGTTAACTTTTTTAAGAAAGCGAAAATACGAGGTGCAGCTATAAGTCTACAACAAAGCTGCAGGCCTGCAACAATCTTTAAGTTTTTACGCCGTAGTGACATAGGTGTGCCTTTTGGCGTAATAAACGATGATGATAGTATAGACGAAATCGTTGTTCAAGTTTTTCAAATTTATACCCAAAATTAATTCATCACTAATTTAGGCCTAAAGTTACGCCTACCGCAGAACAGTACAGAAATTAACCAAGTCTGTAATTTCGAAGCGTTTGTTGCATCCATGTATTTTAATTAGCACAAATCCATATCGATTACATAGAAAACAAAAAAGTGAGCAGAAATAATTTCCAAAACAGGAGTAACCGGCATGGCGTTATTCAGCACGGAGGCCAATTATTGTCATCGAATGTTGATAACTCGAAGAAAATGATGCATATCCCAGTGTGCATTACGTGTATAAGCGATGCAGATCACGCGCTGACTCAGAAGCGTCGGGCGGCTCCAGCTTAGACTGCAAATTGCACCTACAACTAGGCGCTAACATATTTATGTGTTCTTACCTGTATATTATTTGGTTCCAATACAAGTGGTTCGCTGCTGTCTGTTTTGCTCAAAATTGGAATACGATACCATCCGTTTACCCCAAATATGGCGTTGGATTCATTTATGTCGCCGCTAAGCGACCAGTTTCTGTCAGAACTTTAGCAAACAAACTATTGCCTGACTGAAGTTTTCTACACATTTCGCAAATAGTGCCAGCGCAAAAAATGGAAATCGGTCTGTTAGCCTGTCCTGAAAACGTTATGAGAACAACCAGCTTTGATGACATATTTTTGTACAGCTGTCGTAAAAGGCCGCAATACGTGTTCTGCACTGGGCCTATGGGTACGTTATTATTGTATCTTGACCCACGGCATACAGCAGGGTGTGTGATGTATCAAGTCGACAGCAATGAATGGTAGAACGTCATTCGAACTGATAGATCATTCTCTTGTGCCTCGACATTCAAACGCCGCTGCAGTCCACTCCACTCCTTGCATTCTCGTCGGTCGGCATTATACTCTCCTTCGTAAGCCTATACTACGATCACCAGTGTCTGTTGTGAAACGGTTCATAACAAGCTAGCTTACGATCAGCGATCATTCGTCGATGACAGTTCATTTATTCTATGCGATCAATCCTCTGCTAGATAATATAGGCCATAATTTAGCCAGACCGGAATAGTGTTCTGATGAAACTGTTTAAACCCAGACACGCGCCCTTGTCGGACAGCGTGACTGCGGGTGTCTGTCTCCAGTCTGTCTGCAAAACTGCGATCGCTAGTAGTCGCAAGCCACGTCGACTACCGGCTTGTTTTATTACATGCGATCACGGGCATTAACTCACTCACTCACTCACTGCTGCGCGTAACCGGTTGTGGGTCGTAGCGCCCTCCAAGTTGACCGGTCGTCAGCAAGAGCCCATGCGTCGGCAGCAGTGAGTCCGGTGTCCCGTACAATCTGACTCATCCATGTAGTCCGTGGTCTACCAGCGGGGCGATTCCAGTCGTGGTGCGGTATGTCTCCGGACCTGGAATCCACTGCAAGCTTCAGGGCCTTATGTGCTGGTGTGTTGGCGGGCAGACGGCGAATATGGCCGAAACAGGAGTGACGGCGAGCGGCTATGGTACTGAGTATGCTTGGCAGATTCGTACTGTCAGCTACAGCCCTGTTGGTGACGAAGTCATTCCACCTAACACCAAGAATACGTCTCTGACATGTCATGTGGCATGCCTGTAACCTGCGTGAGTCTTCCTTCAACAGTGTCCAGGTTTCAGCACCATGGAGGCCTACTGCCAAAACACATGTAGTGTAAATCCTCAGCTTAGTAGCAAGGCTCAGCCGATTCT
>Ga0056128_1006452_pt1 | contig 14803 bp, 7 predicted proteins | sample WorMetLIZISLAND2_FD_71113 | JGI IMG/M metagenome (GOLD analysis project Ga0056128, IMG submission 71113) | Marine gutless worms symbiont microbial communities from Max Planck institute for Marine Microbiology, Germany - Olavius geniculatus... ...
GTCTTGCACGTGGAATTGGCCGCCCGCAGCCCGCACGGCAGCATCAGCCCGTAATGAATTTTGTCGACTGGTGCGAGTCTCTTTTCAAACGATTTTGAACCCATTTACATCGCATCTCGTGCTGTCGCTGTTCCGGCCCTAGCAGCAATCAGATACGACGAACACTGCACCTAATTGTACCTGCAGGTCTACTGTAGCAGATCTATTTCGCTCTCCGATCATGTGAGAGCAAATTTCGGATGACATGGGCCTACATTAGTTTTGTTGTCCACAATTAAGAAATAAGTGAATTGTTGTGTCACTTGCTGGTTGACGTAAACCATATCGGTAGGGCCTATATAACCAACACTAAGGTCAACTCAGCCTTCGATATCTATGGCGTAGAAAAATTTAGTACCCACTAAAATGTAGTAGTAATGTGAGCAGCAAATCACACTCTATACAAACAAGGAACAACGTAATTTGACAAGAGGCAAAATCGCTCGTTTGTATTCGCCAGGTGGCAGCATAAGACTGACAGTTTAGCTACTACTTGCAATCGCATGTTTTGGCTGTGGGTTTGTACACCCAAATCTCTCTTGCTTTCGAAGATCAGGGACCCCCGTCTAGCACAATGTGTCACTGGAACTCGTAAGTGCAGCCTATACTTATCACGTGATTCAGGCAAAGTGCGCGAGCACGAATGTGACAGACGGGCTGAGACGGACAGCAGACATACAGACCACGCTACGGAGAAATGTGTAGGAGTAGGAATAGTTGGAATTGCCTACAGCAGCAGCGATTTTGCCTAATAACAGTAGATTAGTATAACACTTGAGGCTCATACAGAGCGACGTAACTGAACTGAACAGAACTGACATGCTTTAGGCCTAGTTTTTGACAAAATGACCAATGGGCAAGCAGTAATGCATTATAGTAGCCACCGTCTAACAAACTGACCAGTAGGTCACCGACGCCGTTAGACGGTGGCTACTGTAGTGCATTATTGCATGCCCATTGGTCAGTTCGTCAAAAACTAAACCGTGTCAGTTCAGTTCAGTTACGTCACTTTGTACGCGCCTTTAGAGTCTTACTGTCTTAAACGTTTTATAACTGAATTGGATTGCGTTGTGCAGTAGTGAAGGAGGCTCCGTACCAAGTGGCTGAGACGGGCTACGGCGGCTTCGTGATGCCTATCGACGTCTACCTTAAGAACAACGCCGAGCCGAAGAAAGTCACGTTTCAGTACGAGCTGTTCCTCGGCACAGTCGGCACCGTCACTCACAACCGCTGTGAGAAGATCACTTTTCAACAACCTTCACCGTTATTCCGCGAACGACTCATCAACGGAGGCGCTGTAAGTAGGCCCGCTTATTGCTATCAAGTAGACCCAATCAAGAATTAAGTATCAAGTAGTTTGGTTATAATATTGACTACTGAGCACAGAAGGCCACATTTACCAAGTGCCAGAGTGGATAAAAAATAGCGTTTCCAGTTCATAAAAATTCTGCGAAATATGCTGTAAATTATTCGTTTAAGCGCAAAATATATCATTCTGTGCGATGTTCAGAACGCATTTATCGTTTGGGCTCCGGGAGCAGCTCACAGCACTCACTATTTCTTTTAAGTTTAGCTGGAAGGAAAGGCGTGGGAATGAGATCAAGATTTGAGAAGTAGTAAGGAAGAAGGTGCACTCCATCTGAAATTCAATAGATTTAAATGATTTTAAATAAATCACATGCAGTCAGTGTGTGTTGAATTAATGCACAGTTTTCGTAACGTATTAAAGACCTAGTTTTGCGAAGTACAGCTTTGGTGTTGCAGTTAGATAATGCACATGCCATTACTGGAAAGTCGTGTTCAAGATGGTAGGCCTGTCTCTTGGCTTTTAAACTGCTGCGTGAAAACTGTCTATCGGTGCACATTTCTCCGTAGTCGGCGACTGTAAAGACAGCAAACTTGCTGGAAATTAACCTGAAGCTGATATAGACCTAAACATAGGCCTATCTTTGTTTCTGCCTTAGGCTAAACTGTAGACCGCACGGACAATCTGTGCAAGGTCGCGTTTGTTAAGTCAGGACAACAGATTTGTTAGTGATCCGTTTTTGTGTTTGGATACAGGTGACGCCCGAGAGCGGTGGTGTGTTGGTGGCTCGTGAAAATGACTCGTCGTCGTCGACGTCGTCAACGGTAGAATCATGCACTGATGTGAGAGGAAAGACGACGCCGAGTGCCGTCACCGCTAACCCATCGGCCCGACCAGCCTCCGCACCGCTGCCTCTGACGACCGATCGTCGCGACCTCAACGATGTTAGTACAGTCAGTTTGCTATTCGTCATCATTATCATTACTTCTGCAGTCAATCAGGAATTTTTAAAGTGGCTATGAAGTAATGAAACCTACTGTTATATGTCCACTAGGACATGCTAATCGATTTGGTGCATTTTGGAATTTACTCGCCAGATGGCGTCTTCGTACCGAAAACTTGAACGATAGCCTATAAAATTGTCTGACTGCGAAGGCCTACTCGTTTCACGCATAGACCATGAGACAGATTTGTTTAGCAACCATTTCTGGTGCGCCGCCCTGTTAACTGAAAATTGTCGAGGCGTTTCGTATAAATTGGGTTCAAATATTGTCAACTGGTGTTCTTAATTCAGACTAAAAGTTATTTCGAATAGAAGTTGATAGGCTACACAATTTGTGCTGTAAACTATTCACGTAAGCTCACCATGTTATTACCTCCAGAATGCATTTTATCGTTTGGTCTTCGGAAAAATGTTACGGCACTTTTCGGTTCCTTTAGCTGAGGAGAAGAGGCCTAGATCACAGGCTGAACGGTAGTTTCGATTGACGGGCTATTGAAGAGAGGCCAATCTAACTCCACCACAACGGACCCTTCTTGCCAGCAGCACGTTGACACACAGTCAGTGTGATGCGGGCAATATCACCTTTTGTAATTTTTGCTGTTTTCGATGTACAAGTCCTTAAATGTTGCCGTTAACAAGTGTATAAACTTATGTTTTGTACATTTATATAAGATAAAGAGGGGTAAAGGGAGGGAAGGGAACAACTTGCGCCAAGTTCGCTAACATGTATAAAATATTGGATAATTTCCTAGAGACACGTTCTCCGCCGGCTTAATAACTAAGTCGATCCGTGTGGGGCATAGAATTAAATACAAATCGTAAAATGTCTTTTGCAATATAACGAACATTTGACCAAATCGATCGACAGTCCAGTAACAGTTTAACTCAAACGTTATAGTTACACTTCTGTGAATATTGGTGGATACCGGGAAGCTGACGTTAATTTTTCGTACTAATTGTTTGAAATGTTAAATTTTGCATTGTCTGCAGCAGATAGTGTCAGCTAGTACACATACAAATTATATAATGCACGAAAAAAGAAACTTTCATTAGACACGTGCGATGTAACATAATTGTTATTTGTTTGCTGTTTACAGTACGTCTATCCGAGAAGCGACGAGTTCCGTGCGGCGCCGGAAGTGAGTCATCAACCCAGTGCCGCAGGACGTCCACTGTCCTACTTCCAGCGACGTCTGCACTGCCGCGTGGCGCTCAGTGCTGCTCACCGCCTGTCGCCGGTCCGTGACGACGTTCCAAACAGACACGTGGCCGCCACCGCTAGAACGACGGACTCGGAGGATGTGATCGTTGTTGGCAGTGGCTGGACGACAGACGCCAAGCGAGCTGCGACCAAGCTTCAACCCAAGTTGGAGCCAGGAGTTCAACAACCGAGCACCAAGTCCTATTCGTCAGCCACTACCGTTAATCAGCCACGTCAGGATATGCTGACTGCTCGTCACCGTGACGGGTCCTCATCGCACCGTGTTGAACCGTCGAGAGCCGTGACGTTAGCACTGATGCCAGCGTTCAACCACGACCAGATGACATCTGCACCGCGAGCTCAGCAACTGACGCTGAGCAACCCGACCACCGAGAACAACAACACCGCAACGGAGCAAATCGTGAAACGTGGCCGCGGCCGACCGCGCAAGTACCCGCCGAAGTCCACCGTCGTTCACACAGCGCAAACCACGTCGACGACCAACAAGTTACCTCGACCGCGCAGCAAGATGCAAGACCGGCTCGTCTGCGACAAGGAGAACGTGTCGCCGTTATCATCAGCCGTCAGACTGGACCGCAACATCTGGACGTCTAGCGCCGTCCGCAACGTGACCTCCACGTCAAAGCCGCTCCGTGCGTCCGACCTGACGACGAACAAGCTCGTCGAACCTTGTCTTGTCGAACGACATAAGCTGGCCGAGCTGCCTGTCAACGTCGTGCTGTCGGACGACAACAACAACTTTCAGAAGAAACCGCCGGCGGAGAAGGCGTCACCCAACTTCCGGTTGAAGGATCTCGACAAAGACAAGCTGCTATCGGTGTGGAACGCGCTGAAGGGTACTCTGCAGTCGGACGATTGGGACGCGATCAGCCGCAGAGATCGGGCAGACGACGCTATAAGATGTAAGACGGCCGAACAACGTCGCAGCACGTTGACCGACAAGCGTCAAGTCGACAGCCACACGACAGAACATGCGACGAAACCAAACGGAGCGTTTCCGATCCCAGGGTTCGACGCGGCGGCACCGCCCTCGGACACGGAGATCGCATTACGGCAGCACGCCGCCAAGACCGTTCACTGGAAGTGTCCGGAGACGAACGACGTCGGACGCGTCGACAACAAACTTTCGGGTGGCGAGTTTCTGGACGAACCGATTCCCGTCGCGTCTTCTCCGTTCGTCGAGGATTTCGACGAGACGCTGCCGCTGTCGTCGTCGCTCGGCAAGCCACTATTCACGTCGACGCCGATCAAGCTCACAGACGCTGCTGTCACGTCCACGTGCGGCGCGGCGCCGGGTCGCGTCAGACGAGCTCGGGTGAGGTTCCGCGCGCCGACAAGACAGTCGAGCAACCACGACGACGACGAGGAGGACGTCGGTGACAGGGTGGAGCTGTCCAAGCTGGCGTCCATGCAACACGGTGCGACGCAGATGAGCGGAGTGCGTCCAGCAGACATTGTCCGCGCGTTCAGGACTATCGACAACGTTGCCGCGGCGGCAGCGACGTCGACGTTAGCTCTCCAGTCTCACCACGGTCTCCCGGCCGCACTGCCGTTTGCCGTGCCGCCAAGTGTTCGAGCACCGACAAGCGTTTACCAGCCGGCACCACCGTTAGTCGACCGAGGTTCAGTCAACGTCGACGTGCAACCAGTCGTCAAAGAGTCTTCGTCACCCGCGACGACGGTATCAGACGACACGTCGACCCTGCCAAATGAACTGGTACCCGGTCAGCTGCTGCAGTTCTACGGTGCCTACCACGACGCACCTCCGTACAACCTCAGTCCGTCGACCGGCGTCTTCGTCACCAAGGCCGCCAGGAAACGGCCGATCGCCGACGACGATCGTGACGCTGCTCCCGACAGGAAACGCTTTCAACCGGACGTGCCGACGACCACCGGGGTCAACACAGGTCACGTGACCGGAGATGTCTCGACGGCACGTGTGTCGACGACTTGCATGCGTCAGTCGGACGTTACAGCCGAGCCGCCGCAGTCTAGACCGGAAGTGAGTCGAACGTTTACCACCACCACCAGCAGCCAGTGCCGTGCTGCGCCGGAAGTGACGTCACGCGACCCCGGGATGCGACGAGCGGCGAACGGTGTACCGGTGGACGATCTGCTGCGACTGCAGCGCAAGTTGTCGACAGCCAGTGACGCGGCGACACTTCGACGAGTCGTCCAGATCATCGGTGAGACGGGACGATATTGCGTCAATGACGTCACGTTCGACTTCGACCTGTGCAACCTTGACTCTGCCACCGTCGCCCGTCTGATTCAGTGTCTCGACACACCTGCAGCTGCATCGCAGCAGTGACTGACGTTATGCTTTCCTTCTGTACTGGAAATGTTATTATTTTATTGAAAATCTATTTACCATAAGATGGTAACACAAGAAAACAAGAAAAGAACTTGAGTAAACCTGACTAACAGAAAGCGGATTAGAAATCTCTTGCGCCGTTTACCAACGATGCTGTTTGGTAGATAAAAATTACAATATTTTGGTCATATTTTTGCCGTAGCTATTCATTATATTTGTATATAATAATTTGATGAAACATCTATTGAAAACAAAGTCCAGTGCATTAAAGTCAGATTCAGTCAGTGGACACACTTGTAAACCACATAATAACATCAGAGAAGTGAATGTAACTTGTTATTTGTAAATAATGTGCAGATAGTTTAAATAGCCAAGCTTACAGAATGCTAGCTGCACTGTTGTACAGAACGAGTATTGTTTTTTTCACTATAATCGATGTCGTGTTGTTTTACTGGGTAATTTAGGGGTAATTTTCATGTCTCAAATTTGTTTATGACAACGTTTTAATGAATGTGTGTGAACTTATGTCAAAACAGTTATCATGATATTGTCACACTGTTACGTGCACTGTTGCAATACAGGGTCTTTTTTTCTCTAAATATTTTCAGTTAAAGACTGTACATGTGTTTTCCAGTTGTGTTCGTAGCAATGTTTGATAAAGTAACATCGCGGTAAATGTATTACTTGTTTTGTTTTATATTTTATTATACTTAGTAGTCCAAAGATAAGTAATATTTTCTAAAAATTTTACTGCGTAATTTGCACATAATTTGTGTATACCTGAATAAAGCTGTGTGCTCAGTTTTGTTATTAAGAACTCGTAAAATTAAGTAAGTAAAATACGAACAATGAAACGAAAAATTTGACGCATCGAACATTGTATAAAAGATCTTACTGGTGGTTTTAATCAAAAGGCGATTAGCGTTAATTACAACGGTTATGTCATTCATGCACTAAATCAATAATTTGCAAACAACTTATCAACATCTTCCAGTTTTTCAATTTCTAGGAACTTGCTTTTTAGCGATTTACGATAAAATACAATGACGTAATACAAGTATGAGTAAGCTAAGAGTAGCACATCGTGACACAAAAAATAGTCAACATATCCACGTTCAAAAACTCACATATTATGCTCCCTTCTATAGCAAGTGTGTAGCTTGAATTTTAAGTCTAGAAATACAAGGTATGTGCATATTGGTTGTAATAAAACATCACCACTGGCAGTAGTAATCGACCAACTAATACGTCAGAAACACAAACACTATGTAATGGTGCAATGTTTCATTATTGACGAGATAAGCATACACGAACTAATTATTTTATGGCAGGTGATGCTTTCAAAACCACACTGAATGATAACGTCGGTCTACGACTACTCCAGGTGTAGCAAACGTGTCTTATTTTAATATACGTCACTGCACCAGTCATCCGAATAGAACAACAGTCCAGTCCGATTTTATGCATCAGCTGATGAAACTAAGATTGTTTATGTCTAATGGTTAATTGCAATCACTTTACGAATACACATCATAGCTTATGGCTTGCAGTTCTGTCGCCGTCGGTTCACTGCGGTGTTAGCCCCCAGCCTCTGATAAACTTCGCCCGTATCCCGAGCTCACACAAGCTGTCGACAATCCTCTCTCTACAATGTTGACGCTGGTAGTAAAGAAAATTCAGCGATTCGGCGACGTGAACACGTGTTCGGCGCATACGTTAGCTCGTTAAGCACGCCGTCGCCACTACATTGGACGCGATGTGGCGTGAGTAGTAGGCCTATACACATGACTGACGGACGGCGTCTGCTGGGTCCCCCATGCGCCGGAGTTTTTATTGTTCCCGTCCCGGCACTTTCTCCTCGTCTGTCCGTCTGGCTAACTCTCAGACACTCTGATGTCGTAACGACGGCCAGCTGGAAGCAAGGGTCAACGTTCTACGTTCTGCGGAAGCTTTTTGTATCTTTTTTTTCTGCCGAGTGTGCGCGAGCGAAAAACAATAAAAGTCAGTCGATATTCCATAAAGTTACAATATCTGGTAGCGTACTGTAGCCGAATTTTAATGTGCCAACCGTTATACTGTAATAATCTAGCGTAATAACGCAATAAACCTTAATTTGTTCTTTCTCTGAAGTCTTATTAAATACGGTAAAACCATTACAAACGCAAGTAACCAGTTTTATTGATTTGACGAATCAACTGGCTAGCAGTACATTCTTTCACAGGGCATTTCCGTTCAACGTGCAAAAGACAGATGCGTGTGAAGATCCCTGGTGTCCGTGTCGGTGCCCTCCGATACCCAGACATGAGGTAAACGAAGGCAAGTCAAGGCAAGTGCTGATGTGCCGTTAAAGAACTGACTCACTCACTAACTTGAATAGACTTTAGGCTACGTTTCTATCGACATTTCAGCTGCAGCAGCTGGGGAACTGTTCGTGAAGATGTGACTGCCTTGTCACTAGCTGTTAAATCTATCGTCCTGGAACCCTGGCCGTCAGAACATAGCCTAATTGGCATTCCAGACTGTTGCTCCGTCTCTTGTCGAATTAAAGGAAGCAGTGACGCCCTGCACGGGTACAAGAGCTAATCGATATCTAGCTCGAGACTACAAGGTAGACCAAAAAGTGACCCCCCTTAACCACGTCAATATAATGTCATAGGCTAGAAACTATACAAAGCACCAGATATTTGTACTGTTTGAACAACTTTAACATTTGTCATTAATTACAGTAGTCACAGATCTCCCCACGCGTGCTCCTTCATTTGAAAACATTTTCGTAGTATTTCAGAACTCGCAGCTTGTGAATCAAACATGCAGCGTTCGTCGTTAGCTAATCCAACTATCGTGACGAAATTACAATATACACCGTGTCCGGAAAAAGCATCCCGGACATTTTCGATTGTAACTTGAAGAAAAACTACCATATTTTTATAGTTTTTGACATCAATATTTTCGACACAACTGGCGATCAAATAACTGTCTAATTTTCCACCGCACCCATTGTTTGCTTTTGCTTTACCTGGGGAAACAAAACCAACGAAATATTGCATTTTTGTCCTATTTCGCCTGTTCGGATTTTCCCAGGTAGTGCAAAAGCAGACATGTGGTGCGGTGAATACAAGAACGGTCATTTTATGGCAAGTAGTATCAAAAATGTTTGCATCAAAAATTATTAAAATCTGTGAATCCTGTTTCAAGTCACAATCGATAATGTTGCGGATGCTTTTTGACGTATTCCTGTTCATTTCAACTCATATTTCGTGGGCTCTGTTTTCCTTAAATGGTGAAGAGGCAGACAATATGAAATATTGAACAGTTATTTGATGGCCAGTTGTGCCAAAAATATTCGTACCAAAAATTACTAAAATTAAATACCCCTTCTTCAAGTGACAATCGATAATGTTCGGAATTATTTTTCCGGACACGGTGTATTTTGTTACATCGGCAGAAAAAGAACAATGTCAATTAATAAAAATCATACACGAATAAACAAACATTGCAAATATAATGTATCTAACAAGGGAGAAAAGTCAAATACAAAAGGGGTGACACTTTTTTGACTTACCCTGTAACGTTTTTTTTGTTTTTGCCAACGTGAAGTCTTTTATTTGTTTTGGTTTTTAGCCGACACCAGTGTCCGCAAAATGAAACCAGCTTATCTTTAAACAGTGCGGAAAAGTTTGGCGACTTTTTGCAAGCGTTTAAAACATTTGCAACTACGACCACAGTACACTGTGTCCAAAAAAGCATCCCCGACATTTTCGACTGTAACTTGAAAACCAATTATCAGATATTTTATAATTTTTAATACGAATATTCTTGACACAACTTACCACCAAATGATTGTTTAATTTTTTATCTCACCCAATGTATGCTTCTGCACTACCTAGAGAAAGCAAATCAAACGAAATATATGTTGAAAAAAACAGAAAATTTAAAAAAACATCTCCAACATTATCGATCGCAACTTGAATAGACTAGCAGATTTTAATAATTTTTGGCAAAAATATTTTCGACACAACTGGCTATTAAACAAATGTTTTAGTTTTTCATCTTACCCAACGTCTGCTTTTGCACTACCTGGTGAAAGCAGACCAAACATAATACTTGTTAAAATGAACGAAAAAAACGTCAATAAATTGCACTTATTTTAAACTGTGGGCCCAACAGCCGGTCTATTATAAGATTTGACAGTCATGCAGCAGTGTGTTTACCAGATGAAGTTTGGGAATGTTTGTGAAGTCAAGAAGCGACTGGTACAGCTGGATTGGTCCGAAGCAGAACATTATCAATACAGCTGTCAGTGAATGGAAAAAGCATCTCCTTGCCTGTGTTTGCGTAGTAGGCCAACACTTCAAGCAATTTTACTGCAGGCAGTTGAAAAATAGACAGCTAGATTAACTGTCGTCCACAGTGTCAGAAATGTGAACAAAATGTGTTTTTACGCGTTATGTTCATTAAGCAATCTTATCGCATTCGATAAAAAGTGATATTTTGCTGGTTGTGTTTTCCCCAGGTAGTGCAGAAACAAACGTTAAGTCAGGTGGGAAACTGAATAGTCATTTGATGGCAAGTTGTATCAGAAACATTCGTACCAAAAATTATCAAAATATAATAATTGGTTTTCAAGTTATAGTCGAAAATGTCGGGGATGCTTTTTGGGACACAGTGTATACTCGTACCTAATAATCAGTTGACATGAAGTTTATCTGCGCCGCTTTCCGTGGCGTCTTTCTTAGGTTGCATTTATGACGACAATTATGAGTTAATAATTTTATAGAAATTGTCTGCAAGACTCCGTTTTGTGTAACAGTGACATTCAGTGCTTTAACACAAGTAGATGCTGATTAAGCTTATCAATAAACTGCGACAATTGACGAAAAATCACGAAATACGGCATTATTTTTTGATGGAAACCCGAAGTTCCAAACTCTTGTAAAAAGAAGCAGCGGATGAAAGACATGATAAATGGCGAAGAAATGATTAGATTAATTTGTAATTTAGCAGAAGCATCAACTGGCACGAAAACAACCGGCAAAGACGCAGTTTTCTGTTAGATGCGAAACTGTCGCATCGGTTTATAGCGTACATCAATGACGTCACTTGCGGAACTGGCCAGCAGCAGCAGCAGCAGATCTTTCGCGCATGCAGTCGCCAGTTTACCCAACGTGCAAATAGGTATAGACTCTGAGGTTTTAATATTGACTTATAGCGGAGAACTAAACACGTCACGGTAGTTTCTTAGTTTATCTTTTCTATTTTGTTTTCTCGCCGACAATTCTACGGTACGGTTAATAGTTTTCGTCGTAGAGCGTTTGCCGTGTAATAGCCATGCCACTGTGATATTGATTTCTTTCACCAGGAACGTTTCGTCAACTTATGGACAGTTCCAGCGATATCGTTAATTTAATAATGTGGTATTAAATGGACGCAACTGATGACTGATGTTATTACTAATTTGCTGTCATTGCGGCGGTGACAACGCAAGTTATGCTAATTATTAACAACGCGGTCATCGAATCAGCGATAATGCGAGGTCTGTCTAAACACCGCATATCACTTCAAGTCACAGAAACAGTCTAAGTCAGTGATCTGCGGTGATCTCAGGTGCCACAGACTGATCTGCGGTCACTAACATTATCAATTTCTGGGATATGAGCTGGTCTGCAGTTGATTTGCGGTTGATGTGCGGTCAGTGACTCGGGATGAGCGATGGCTTAGCGTCAGCTGTCTTGGACGGGCGTCGACGTCGTCCGCCAGACTTCGTGGTCCACGTGGCAGTGAGAGAGAACACGACCGCACGCCTGTTTGCTTACCGCGACGGCGACTCATCGGCGACTGGCGACCAGCGTCGAGCACTAAATCCCGGCCTCAGTCTCGGCCTCTTGATGTTGAACGCTTCGATCAACCACGACACCGGCTTCAACACCCCCGTCCCAGTGCCTTCAACGACAGTACACGAAGACGATGACGCTACAGGTTCTTAAGACTTAAAGTCTTTTAAACGCGTCTGTGCGTCATTTCAATCCTTTTTCTTTTTGTGCCTATGCTGGCTGAGCGATATTAGTGGTTGGCCTATGATTAATAAACTGATTAATAATAAGTGTGTTGAGAATAGAAGCAAAAGCTTTTATAGTTAACTCAAACGACACATTCGTTTATAAAAGTGTGGAAATAATCTTCAAAGTTGTTGTGGAAATGGATGGCAATGAAGCTCTAAAATCAAACTACTCTGACCATTGGTTTTAATCTTGCAGGTGTTGTAGCCATTCTTAATGCTGTGACGTCACGGTCTCAGACTGCTTATAGAACCGTCGACGGCGTCGATTACAGCATATAATGAATTTTAGGCCAAAAACTTTCCTTAATTTCAGGTTAAAAGGTTAAGTCCTGCACTTGCTATAGCGTTTCTTACATGACACAAGACTCAAGCCCAGAAGCGCTTTACAATCTTGAAGTGGCAGCTGATTGGCATGAGCTAATGATACCGCAGCGCAGTATACGGCCATCCATTGCCCGCCTAATGGACCCGCGGTTTGCAGCTAGCAGACATACCACCGCCCCAATCAGCCACACTAAACCTTTACCCCGAAGCCCGTAAGCTACTATTCATTTTCCATCCTACGAAAGGTAGGAGGCTGAGTTGGCCTGAGCACAGAATAAGTTAGCAACTTGCTCAAGGTTGCTTGCTAATGACAGCAGTGAGAATCGAACCGCAACCTGAAAGTTACGAGTCGACACTAGCCACTAAACACTTGCACGTACACAGGCAAGTAGGTGTGAAGAATTTGCCCACAGTTGTTGTCCGGTTGTGCACCGGCCGAGAATTGAACCGTGGACCTTTCTGTCTCGTATCCAACGCCCTAACCGCTGAGCTACCAAGCCACCTTAATGCCGTTAAGTTATTCCCGCCCTGGCGTACGTTTACATTAACATTGACTTTTTACGCTTTCTTGAGTGTTTTTGCCTAAAAAGCCGAACGGGAAGGACAGAGCCGACCGATATATAGACAGACGGACATCACGGACTGACGCATAAGACTCGCAACGCAATTTAGGACGGTCGCATAAAAATGTGATTAAGCAAAGGTCAAGTGTCACTGTGTGACCTTTGTCGCTAATTTGTCAGAGACGAAAGAAATACATGATTGTATACATGACTCTACTACACCGTGTCTATAGATAAAAATTAAAATATCGATACATTCCCACACAAATCATCCTGACACTTCATTTGACGAATATTGGCAAGGCCTAACAATCGTGAAAATGGGCAAATGATTTTACCGCGTGAAAAAGATTTTCGCATAGATCAGTGTCCGTACCGTCCGTTGTGTGGAAGTACGACTTTAAGGCGCTTTGGTCTACGCAAAACGTTCTTGTTGTACTACCCATATGTTTAATTATACGTTGTTTGTGCTGTTCTTACTGTACTGATAAAGGACATAGCCTGCTATATGTGCTAAGAATCGTTTTGATGATGATGCTGATAATGGTGGTTTTGCAGGAGCAGTGTACTTCTCGATAGCGGTGATTCTCATCTACGGCATCAGTATCGCGATGCTGGTCGCCGCGTCGACGCTACGGCGCAGCCACAGCGACTACGAGCTCAAGAGTTTCATGCGCAGTTACTCGCGTCTCGACTTCGAACGACGCTGTCGCGAGAAACAGCGAGTCCGTGCCGTACTGCAACGACTCGACCTGACGGCGTCACCTGCGACACTCGTTGCCGTGGCTTCCACCGCACCGGACGCTGCCGTCGCCCTTCGACTGCCGGCACCCGCCGGCTCGTCGACCGTTCTCCCAGCCAGGTCGCCTGCACGGCTGGATGACACTCGGAGTCGGACTGTATCGACGTGGTGGCATGACCGCAGTCCGCCAACTGTCCGCGTCGTTGACTTCTCCGCCTCCGAGAGGCACGGCGACGACGATAGCAGAGCGATTCCAGACAGCAATGTTTTGCTTCATCATCATCATCATCATCAGCAGCAGCAGCAGCAGCAGCACTAGATCAGTGGATGGACTTGCCCGGTTACTAAACAACGACGACTCGCAATTCTTGGTGTCAAAACTGATCGGCCACTGGACATTCTGCATGACAACTGAACCGATGCGCTGCAGGTGATCATTGTATATACGCGCTGTGAGAGACCGTTCTTTCGTGACACATGGCGCACAAGCACTTAGCTGTAGCAGCAGCAGCAGCAGAATCATACAGGAGGTGTGAAACTAGCGCCATCACATCATGACGACGTCAGTCGCTTGCCTCGTCACCTGTCTGAACGCTCACTGCTGCTGCCGAGGCGTAATAGCAGCGAGTTTTACGTGCGATATTCATCAAGTCGCCGAAACACCGCCGTCTAGGTCACGACTCATCAGCGACAATCTTGGACGTGGAATTTTTAATGCGACTACATTCTGCCACTGCTGCTGACCTCTGTGTGCCGGGTGTCGCAACGGACCGATTTGGCCGGCGGCGGCAGCGAGCATTTGCTGCGGCTGGTTCACAGTTGTGAAACCACTTGCCGGTCACCACGGGAGCTACCAGCACCAACATGCCGAACTGCTTTAAACGAGCCCCGAAGACGTTTCTGCTATGAACGACGTAGCGAATGACAGCACCTCCGAGGAACATTCTACAGGGGGGAGTAAAGAGTATTACATAGGCCTACATTAGCATTATTTTGTAGCTAACCATGGGCCTCTGTTGTATTTTCAAACAACCTAATTTCAACAGATCCGACACAATACAATACAATACAATGGAAAATTTGCACTCAAAAACTGACAAACAAACTGTTAGTTTAATCTAACACATAAACTAAAAAAACTGAAACGTTTAAAAGAAAAATGAAATGAAAGATACTGAGAATAGAAATAGTGTTAAATGTAAAAATGACAAAATTCAAAAAATGACTGAAGT
>Ga0056128_1006453_pt1 | contig 14802 bp, 8 predicted proteins | sample WorMetLIZISLAND2_FD_71113 | JGI IMG/M metagenome (GOLD analysis project Ga0056128, IMG submission 71113) | Marine gutless worms symbiont microbial communities from Max Planck institute for Marine Microbiology, Germany - Olavius geniculatus... ...
AAAAAAATTGTTCGATTAATTTTTTTTAATCGATTAAAATTCGATTAAATTTTGAACATGCGTACCTGCGACATCTGTCCCATGCGAACGCCTGTTTAGCTTATCAGGCTACATTGTGAACAAAATGCGTGCTGCTCTTTTGCCCGAAAATGTGACATCACTTGTTTGTCTGCATGATGGGCTGCAAGCCTGAAATGCATGCTAACTGACTGCATAGTGTACAAGTAGGCCTATACGTTTCCAACTTTTATGAATGGTAACAAGTACACCTGCGTTTTGCAGTTTTCATGGTTTTTTGCATTAACTACAAAATTGAAAAATTGTTCGAAATTAATCGATTAATCGCGATTAATTTTTGGTGATTAATCGATTAAAAAATTTTTAATGAGTACCAGCACTATTTATCACTAGTATTCATTACAATGGTTTTTATCATCAACTAAAATACCTAAAATGACACGAGCTTTCACCAAGACGAGTACTGCCACATCTGGTGTATAAAAATGACTAAATATCCTAAAATTTCCTGAGTCTCGGTCGTGATCTGGATCACCAGCAAAATCAAATATTTCGCTCCTTCAGCTATGTCCCACCTCTTGCAAAATTTTAGAAATCACAATTCTCTTCATGACTTTTTTGACCAGTCTAACAGACAGAAAAACAGACAGACAGAGAGACAGGCAGACCTGATAACATAACCTTATTCAGTGGAAGTGATAACCATGATAGCATCTTAAACAAGTCTGATAAGAGAAAACGTACATCATATCTGACTATTATCCAAGATTACATCTTTCAACCATGCACTCATGGGTATCGTAGATTTTTTCCGACAAATCTGCTGGGGGTAGCAAGTTCTAATTTCAAACACAACATGAACTGAAACCTTGTCAATGGGCTGATTGCAGAGAGAGTTAACTGATGCTGTGAACATTCTAGTGTCAAATGGTGCAGATTGACAAGACTGGCTAGCTCCGCATATGTCTGCAGTTGCATAACACACAAACCGATAAACACCACACTCAATGACAGTACGTGAGTTCGTGTTTTGTCGAGAAGTAGAATTATTTATTTCTAATCGACATCCGCTTAATCTGACATCCGCTAAGAACTGAATCCAACTAACTTACTTCTTATTCATAGATGAACTGAAAACCGATTAGAAAGTTTCTAATCGCTAGGGATTAAAAAATTGCGCCTATTCTTTTACATTGGAGCTCTTTGGTGTTAATCGGTAATGCTCGAATTAACTTTAGCATTAGCTGCCGTTTCCGATTATCTTTCTTCTTATCTGGTAGATAATCGAAAATGTTCGTTCTTGGAAGAAAGATAACACCAAATTCTAACTTCAGTTCATATTTCTGATTATCTTGGTATTTATTCTAAAAGAAAGTGTCGCCCGAAGCAATCATCCTACTTCTCGACGAAACATGAACTCACGCAGTGGATTAGCCAGGATTTTTTTGTCTTACAGTGGGTGGTTCCACCAATTTCAACAGTCCCTTCCAACACATTCCTGCCTGTTCTCACACTTAACAGCATCTTGATCCCTTTAGCCATTTTTGCAAACTATACAGTTTATAGTGTAAATTGCCATGATCTCAACACCTGAACAAAAATGTCTTTGTTAGCAGCTGCTTAAACTGGTAAAAAATAATTTCAGTTTGTCTTCAGATGAACTGGAAAGCTGTTCCATAATTTTGGGACTGCAGCTGCTATGAAATCATCTTACAAGCAGAGTCATGCACTAACAAAGTTGCAATGATAAAAATTTTGACAAACACAGTTAAACCTCTGATGTCCAGGTGTCACAGTAGCCGATACGTAGAGAGGTGAGGTAAGTCAATTGTGTGAACAGATCTCTGAACTCGTAAGCCGACACGTCAGCAAGTGATGTCAATGCCTGTACACAAGCAGACACTACGGCTAGAATGAACAACACAGTATATCAAAAACATGATTCCATAACGAGCAAACCAATCAGTGCAGACCTATCAACATCAAGCTTGTACAGCAGTCTCCATACATTTCTTTTAAAACGTACTACGAACTACGTGCGTTAAAGAGAAAAACCCCTACTGAGACTTTTCACTTTGGATATGGATCCTGAATGCATCCAAATCCCAGTCATGATCCCGACTGCCATCAAAACCTGACTGTTCCTTGCACCACACCCCACCACTCCAGAAATTTCATCAAAATCTGTACACATTTTTTTGTTAATCTTGCTGACAAGATGTGCAAACAAAAATACAAATTAGAAAACACAACCCTATTTAACTTCAGACGTTGAATATACAAAAAAATAACAAAATAAATGACAACCCAATCCACATGCATAACAGTTTTTACACAACTTTGCTTGAAAATACAAAAACTCAACACTACCGTAATGAAGACAGCAAAAACAACAGTTTCACAGAATAGAAATTTAAATCAAACGAAGATACTACAGTTACCATCAACTGTATTTCTGTAAGTAAGCTGCTAACACAATGTGTTTTTTCAGAGATATTTAAATGAAAAATTGGACGCTGTGCTCCTATTACACCTGTTGCAGCATCTAAAGAAACGAGACAAATTAAAACAAAACAGACAATAACAGACCAGCTGCTGCACTTGTCTGCCAGATAAGAAGCGTGCTGCCTGATGCCAGTCAGTGACACACACGTGGTGATCCAATGTTACCGTCCTCCACTGAACAAATAGCAACATTGAAAACTCACTTCACCGTGAGACCAAGAAATTACGACTACTGCAGCGAAATAGTAACTACCAGTACATACACATCCTAAAAGTAACAATAGCAATAGCCATGACAAAGTTCATCATTGCTATCATCATGGTGAGAAATCACCCAATTTGTCTATCCATTTCTTTTATTTTTTACTGTTACATCTACTGGGCTCATGTACTGACTAGCAAATATGTTTCCTTTGTGCCTTTTTAAATAAAGAAAATAAAAAATAAATAAAATTCTCGCCTAAAACTGGCACTTAAATTATTATCTACCCTGGAAGGAAAAATTAAAAAACTGAGTTGACCGGGGTGGTTGGCTCTATACCAAATTGGCTTATCTGCCGGCAAACCCAAGTGCAACTAGATAGAAGCCTAGAAGTCAAACCCACAAGTCCTTGATTTTAAATCTGATGCCCTACCATTATGCTATAAAGCCACCACCACAGCACTAAAGAAATCAGCACGTAATCAACAAAAACTTTTTTCAACAAAATAAAAGCATAAAAGTAGTAATCTGAACACGGCCTACCAGCATCGAGTCATTAGTGAGAGCGTTCCAGCGAGTACAAACACGTCTCACTCGCAACAGATCCATCGGAGGCAGGAATGTGAAAATGTGAACAAGACTACGATCACTCAGCTTGCCAATGTCCAATGTTGTACTCTGGTCACTGTTATCTTTCTCTTCGTTGTCTGATAGCACTTGCTGGTCAGCTGATTCTGCTAAGTAATGTGGTTCACTGGGAGATTGTGGTTCATCACTGCTTGATACTGTACCAATGGGGCATTGATCAACAAAAGGCTCATCTTTATGCTCTGTCAATTCTGGTGATAAGCTTTCCATTTTGTCCCTCGATGCAGTTTCCAAAGCCGATCCACTTTTAGATGGTGATGTCGACACCGGTAATAAACTTTCTGTTTGGCCACTTGGTGCAGTTTCCGAGACTGATCCGCTTTTAAATGGCGATGCAGGTGCCCCCACTGTAGATTGGTCAGCACTGGAGCTAGTGATGGTACTGTTACAGCTAAGGTCCAGTGGATCAGAAAGTGGTTTGTTTGGCACGATGGTCTGCGGAGGCAGCAGCAGCTTGGCTCCCTCAGCGCCAAGGACGATACAGCTTGGAGGAACGATCACCTGACGGCCAGCATAGCAGAGTGTCAGCGGCCGTGACAGGTTGCGACAGTTGGTAATGCTACGAGGTAGGGTCAGCACCTGGGCGCTGATCTGCATTGGTCCGTATGACGTCGGCCTAGTGGAACCATCCGTCGAAGTCCACACAGCAGCTGTTGATGACGACGGACTTGCAAAGCATGTCTTGAGGTCGTGCGACATGTGGGAAGGGACTGGTGGTGATGGCTGCATCGATTGCAGCTCAGCCAAAGTGACACGTGAATTCAGCTGTGAGATAACTGACGCTGTGTCTGTGATGGTCTGAGATGTGAAAACCACTGTACTGGACAATGACCTAGGACTAGACACCTCTCGACTAGATTCATGATAACTATCAGCTGCTGGCACTAACATATCTTCTACATGCATCTGATCCTGAAACAAAACAGCATTGCACAGACTCTATTTTGACCTAGTAGTGAGGGAACTCTGCAATCCGAGAATGTCTTGTTTACTAAATTATTATCATTTTTATGATTGCTATTACTTCTGCTGAAGAAAAAACTATGCTTCTGTGGGAGTATGGTACAATTCAAGAAGTCAAACATGGCACCATAAATCAGAAATGACAATGGTCAAAGATTACAAAGCACACTGTCAAAACCTCCTTCATGTCCGAAAAATGATCTCAGAGCCAAAGGTAAGGTACTCCTAACTATACTAATATTCAACCTACCTGTTCACTGTAGCCATTCAAATTCAGTGCACAAATTTTACAGCTGAACCACAAAACATGTATACAGTTATTGTTTCAGCTCTAATTTATGAAATCAAATAGTTTTGATAAAATTAATGAAATTATAAAACATTACCGACGTAGATGTCACGTATCTCAGAACGGACAATTCATTGCTTACCGATGCCACTAAATCACCAGCTTCCCTGTCAATCAGCAGCACAACTTGTTAAATACTTACGTTACTTACCTATTACCTGGCAACAAAATACCAACAGCAAGACCATTCAATGTCAAAACTGTTAGCATAAAATCTGTATTAGTACAATGCTGAACGGCACAGAAAAGATAATGAGTAAAAGTGCAACACTTGCTATAACACTTGCTATAACACTGCTTACATGAGTCATGATCGCATCTAAAAAGACTCAACAATCTCAGAAATAGCAGCTGATTGGCAAAAGCAAATTACACTGCAGTGCATTATGCGGTAATCCACTGCCAATGCTTCTAAACAACTGGATCACATTGCAAGATGCAGACAGACCACCACCCTAATATATATATACATCTTTATTCACCATCAAAGGTAGCAAAAAAATACAAAATAAAAGAAAAAAAACTTAACTAATTACAGTTCATACAGTTCATATATAGCTAAATAGTTCGTAGTTTTACACAGAACATAATAATCAGCTGCACTTATTAGGCATTCACTACAGAGCATGTAAGTTTCAACTCATACATACTTGAGTGTAAAATATTACATTCTCCGCCAATGCTTCAATGCAGTTGGGTCAGTAACAAGAATTCCATCTGTCCACAAAAACTGCTTGTTTGTGGAGAATGGGAGGCAGCCTATTATACATAACAATAACCTAGAAAAAAACCGATAAGTAACAATAACAGTAGCAGTAAAAACCTTTCTTCCACGGACGACGTATCAGTTCCTGGGGCTCTCTGCATGCACAGATCTTCAGCCATATCTCCGCTGGTGTTCTCCAGGTCAGAAGCATTCAGCATCTCAGCAGTCTCATGTTCACAGATATCTGCATCGGGCAGAATCATGATGCTCTTCGGACGTCGACTGTCACTAGCTAATGATGACAGAACGTCCACATCACGTTTCACTAGTAGCGATGGGCCGGTTTCTGACTGTTTTGCTTTCTTGCGCTGCACCAAAGTGTCCGAGTCATCTGTTGCTCCGTCTCTGCCCGTCATTTTAGTGCGATGCCTGTGTGGTGATGACTTTGATGCAGCGTGTCGACCGCGAGTGTGACCGGTGTAGCGAACTTTCTCCTGCGGCTCATGGTAGATTGTCTGCTTGCAGAATGTGAAGCATGACTCTGACAACTCACTGCCAGTTCGCTTCACTGACAACACCAACACAAACCAATTGTACATGACATCTGAGAATGTAATATTTCCACTACTACTGATTGTGTTAATTGAGTACTTAACAACTGTGCATGAATATTAAAGGCCATGGCGAGTAGTGCTTTTTTGTTATGGTTCTTTGTCAATAACAATATCTGGCTTCTTTTAGCAACCGCATATCAATACTTATAACTCAACAGATGAAATTTCAGACAAAAACACATGAAACTTGTATTTCTGCTATTTCTCTGTTAATCCAATGGCATTTGACCATTGTGCAATAGAAGATTACTTACTTAGTGACTTATTAACAATACAAAAACATTGCTTTTAACCATTTTTATCCTAACTACAATGTATATATCTCAATTAGCATGATGATAATTGTGAAAGTCAAATTCATAAAAAAACAACAAAATGCCCGTCGATAAGCTCTTCAGTGCAATGAAATTATTAAATCAGAAAAAAACACTGCAGCTGTAAAATACTCTGGCAATTCACAAGATGCACCCTAAGAGGGTCTAGCCATGCTGGCCTGTTAACTGAAAACTAAAAGTAGCAACATCTCCATAACTGGGTGCCCTGACAAAACCTGGACTGACAAATCGGGAACAACAAAAACTGGACACAGTGATATAGGCTTAGGTTTGAGAAATAAGGTTAAGAATAGGGATAGGGATAGGGTTAGGTAAGGGTTGAGGCTAGCATTAGGGTTAAGGATTATGGACTAGTAATAGGGATAGGGTTAGGGTTAAAGTAAGGGTTAGGTTTCGGGTAGTTGGCTAGTTTTGATGGTCCAGCTTTTGATGATCCAGGTTCTGACAGGAAACCCGATAACTGGTATTACTGTCTATAAAGTCCAACATTTACACATATACTGGACTATTTCCAATGCTCAGAAACATGTCATGTTATGTCAAGTAGTACTCCAATAATCATGAAAAACATTTGCTGTAACAACTTGAAGAGGACACTTCTGGGTGTGAAACATACAAGTTTGCTGGCACAAGATCATCAATTAATCATTCCAACCACTGTCCCGTGCAGCAATTGGCCCACCTTTGGTTTCAACGTATTTTCCAAACTAAGCAGCTTATTTAGACAAAAAAACATTTCATATAACAATTACAAAAAAACATACATGTTTTTATGACACAAATACAAAAAATTAAACATCTAATGACATTTCTATAAATCTGGCTAATACAGTTGGTAACCAACTTATCAATCATCACTACATGACAAAATGATCAAATCACAAAATTCAGCATAGAAAGGAACTTACAGTAGTCGACAAGTTGTGTTCGTGACCGCTAAAATACAGAAAACATTTTAAAGACTACAGATTACAGAATTAGCAATAAAATGCCATTTTAATAAAAAAAACATAAGCAACAGTTATTTTTCTTTTTTTCCCTTTTTTAGCTTAGCGTTTCTGTGTTTTGTGTATGTGTTCTTGTGTTTTATGGGCCATGCTGCCTGAGTCAAATAAAATGAATGAATGAAATGAATGAATTAACAAGAACATTAGTAAAAATATCACACACACATAAGCATACAAGCCCTTGATATTTATAGAACAATAATAGTGGCATTCCAAACCAAACAGTAGAGGAATAAACAAACTTGACTATAAGTGAAAAAAAGTGGTAAAGAGGAGCGGCGTATCCAAAACGAACACACTAACAAGTATTCAAAAAGTCTACGCAGCAGAATAATAACAAAGAACAGTGGCATTACCAGTTTTGTGCCCTCAGGACTAAAGTAGCAGATTTCTGATGGTGGAGACGTGGCACGAACGTTAGCACTAACAGTTCTGTATACAACCTCTCGGTGCCAGCCTGAGAAACAGCAAATATCATCAGACGTACAACGGTGCACAACAATAGACTATTATTAAGATTAATTAGAACCAGCTGACAGCAAAAAGAAAAATTTTAGCACCACATGACACAGACGGTCAACAGCATGCCACAGAAGAAAAAAAGTAATTAATTCATGCAATGTAAAATCCAGTAAATGCCTGAATTATAATATGAAGTTAGCAGAAACCCCATCCAGTGACAAAGGAAAAATCACAAATAAAAATCACCTATGACTAAACCTAAGGACACTTATTACTAAGAATACTAACATATAAACACCACTCATATCAGCCTCTGTTTAGCATGCCAATTTCAGACAATGAACCTGAATGCTTCCAATAAACACTAAGCATGTTTAAAAGTCACAGGCAAATTATCTACTAACTGAAAGAGTAACTTATATGAATGAAATATGCTCCTGACCTTTCTCGAATGGTTTCAGATGCAGTGCGGATGCACTCTCAACCGCAACTGATGTGTCCTGATCAATCGGTACTTGTTCTACACAACAATATATTAACAGTGAAAACAACATACTATCCATTTTTTAAGTAAAGTTATTTTGTAAAACAAGACATCAAATGAAACAAATAAGTAAATGACATTGACAAAACTACACGCATGTTTGCAATAATGACCACTAACAAAAATCCATATGCCATACTCTTCATTGCCATTTACAGCTAAAATTAAATGTCATGCTACTGCAACCACATAACAAGTTCGATCAAATCCAAAGAAGCACAAAAACGAAGAGGTGGCTGCAAATCTAGAGCCCACTTTAATGGCTAAATAAAAATTTCTTCCAAAATTAATGCAAAATTGATTTAAGTGAATATCATGTTTGGATTATCTCCCAAAGTCCAAAATGGTCAAAATCGTTTTTAGCTGTTCAGGCTCTAACCCAGACTCAGAGGGGAAAGATAACTGTGCTTCTCAAACCCTGCAGTTGGTAACTATAGGTAAACAGCAGATCGCGGATGTGCGGATAGTTGCGAATGTTGCATATTCAGGTAACACAGGTAATTAGTTTAACCATCTCCTAACCCTATTCCTAACCATATCCTTAACCCTAATCCTAACCATAATCTTAACCTTATCCCTAACCCTAGCCATAACCATGTTAAGATACCTGCAGATCCACACTAGCAATTATATCATGGCAGAAAATCCATATCAATTATCATAGCAAATCATACGGTATCGCGATATTGGGATATCGTAAAACCAACTGAGACTAGAAACTGAGCGGGAAGGCAAGTGGAAAAGAAAAAGGTCAGAGAAAAGGGGAGGAGAGGGGAGGAGCGCGGGATGACAGTGACTGCTGTGACAGTTTCTGACTGCTACAGCATGACGACGGGAAGGGCAGAGTGGGAAGCAGCTGTGGTACCATGGGTGCCAGCAGCAAACATGCACTGGCCGCTGCTAGTGATAGTTTGACTTAAAGTGATTACAGCTAACACAGGCAGGCCATGGCCTAGCAGGCCGTGGGCAGGCGGGATGAGACCATAGAATGAGATGAGCAAACTGTGAGAACAAGGCGGATTCAGCAGCAGCGGCAGCAGCAATGTGAAAGAGCCTATCAGCCAACAATATTCTGTATCATTTCTCATATGCAGGGTGCTCGATCACTCTACTACCCCCTTCCCCTCACCCACTCGCCATGCAATCCGTTGCAACAAAGAGGGGAGAGGGGGCATCTAAACGGTCAGCGTTATAGCCTACTTACACAAGGGCACTCACCTGCCTTACGTGCATCATAGATCTGTCTGTCTGCTATTGCCAATTTTGGTCCATTAAAATAAGTCTGGTGGCGTCTGGGCGATATCGTATGTCCCACGATATTATAGCGGCACATGGTTGGCGATCGATATCGTGACATCGACTTATTGATGTAATCCCTAATCCACACATCCAGCAATCTGCTTTTTACCATCGTCCGTAGCTGGTATCGACGTGTTCCTTACCCCTCTAAATACCCCACCTCACACAGGTGCTGCTCCAACCCCTAAGTGAATGGATACAGTTGGTCACTGCCTAAAAGATTGGAATTTACGAGTTAACCACTGTCGCAATCTGACAAACCCTGAGAACTGTTAGAAGCTTCACTGCTGACGTTAGTGGACTCCGGTTCACACACGGCGTCCGCAACGTCACACAGCTGCTGATCATTAGTAACGCCAGGCTCAGCAGCAGCAGCAGCAGTCTCTGTAACCCGCAGCATCCCCGCATCAATCGCCGTATCATCGCGATCAGCTGTTCCAGCGTCGGCTGCTGCTTCGCCAGCCGCAGTGTGCGCACCTTCTTCGCTTGCAGTAGACATCACAATTGCGGTAATATTATATAATATAGGAAATGAACGAAAAATGTAAATATTTACACAAACTACAGCAAAGAATAACTAACTACCAATAAATTTTTTAATCATTAACTATTCTTCGGTCCAATTCGAGGTGAAGGTCGTTCTTCGTTGAGCGTTGTGAGCTTTTTGATTTTAATATTTCACTTATAATTAATGAAAGAATTGGCAAAACAACATGTAAGTGTGTGTAAGAATGGCATTTGGTGAGGCGTATTTACTAGCATATTTCATGTAATGTCTTGCTATCGCAGAATTTCATAAACGTGGGTGACATGCTAGTGGGCGTGGCAACATGACGTTTCTGCGACGGACCGTGATTGGCCGTAACCAAAAGCAGTTAGCAGTTTGTGAATGCAGGTAGCATACGTAGAAACAGTACATTTTGCGTTAGATTTGTGAAGCTCTGGACTTTGGCTGGCGTCTTCAAGATTGAGAAATTGGGGATTGCTACAGTTGCAGCATGTAAAAACCTGGTGGTTGCAAGCTAATAAGATCAACATTGTTGTGTGTTGTCATGTGTAGAAATGACGTGTGTAACACTGAGCGTGTTGGTGCCAGCATCTCCTGATGGAGTATCAGTGTTTGTGACTGGAAACTGTTCAGCACTTGGCTGTTGGTCACCGCAAGCTGCAAAACCAATGGGACTCAGCAGGTCCACAGACGGCAGTGATGTGTGGTCCACGACTGTAGAAGTGACGTCTGTGTCATGTTTGGAATATCGTTACTTTACTGCATGTATTCTTCGACCCTTTGCTACTCAGTCATCAGATATTGTGGCTGTGCAAAATTGGGAATCAGGCAAGAATCCACGCATTGTGAAGCTAACTGGTGACGCAGTAAACTGTGATAGCGATGTATATGGTGTCTACGATAGTGTAAGAAGTGTCAGCAGGGGATGGTTGACTGGGCAGTCAGAGATATGTCTGCGTGTGCACAGTCAGGCAGTGTGGTTGAAGGATAAAGCTGATTTTCAAGCTTACTATTATATCAATTGTGAACCAGTTGATATGCAACCTGCTGGTACTTGTGGCACACAGTGTCGTGAACATCGCCAGTTTAGTCCAGTTTATGTTGCCAAATTTACTGGCAAAGGATTTTCCCCCCAGACTGAAAGTGGTATTTCTTTCAATGGAACTAATGATCACATTTGTTTCAAAGTCCAGACCTGTGGTGTTAAGGTGGTGGCTTTTAAGTTTTTCCTGTATTACAGTGATGGTGGTGACAGCTGCTCGAAGACGAATGAAATTGGAGTGGCATTCTACCAAATGGGAGCCACCAGCCTGATTGATGTTGCTAGTATTCCCATTGTCTCCTCTAAGCAGCAGATAGTAGGCATCTTGAGGGTTGATGCTGTGGTTGTGAACTCCATGAAAAATGCCCCCAAAGACCTCAGTTTTGCACCACAGCGTTATGTCAAGCCTCAGCAGTCACTTAGTATTGGCCATCGTGGGCTTGGTAAGTCTTACAACAAAGGCATCCGTAGTGCTCGTGTTCCTGAGAATACGATTCTGTCATTCTCTGAGGCAGCAAAGTTAGGTGCCGATATGGTCGAATTCGACGTGATGTTGACCAGTGATAATGTGCCCATAATCTTTCATGACTTCATGGCAAGCGTCAATCTGGCAAATGCTGATGGCAGGTGCTCACACTCACTAAAGGTACCAGTAACAGATCTGACCATCGAGGAGTTGACTACGCTCAATATCACAAAGTGGCAGGATGTGTTGTCTGGCAAAGAGGATGAGCGTCCATTTCCAACACTGCAGCATTGTTTTGAGACCGTCGACCCTCGTCTCCAATTCAACATCGAAGTGAAGTATTGCATGCATCTGCTGAGCACTGGACGGTATGAGGAGGGGGTGCAACATTTCCCAGAGCGCAACAGCTACGTGGATGTGATACTTACGAACATTTTTCAGCATGCCGGTGATCGAAAGATTCTACTGTCCTGCTTTGACCCGGACGTGTGTACAATGCTGCGGGCCAAGCAGACACGCTATCCAGTGGCATTCCTCAGCCAGGGTGAGACGGGAAAATACGAGACGTTTCAGGACTCACGTGCAACCAGTCTGCAGATGGCGGTGAACTTTGCTAACATCGAGTCGCTCACAGGAGTAGTTCTGCACACAGAAGGTCTGTTGAAAGATATTGGACTGATCAATGTTGCTCATTCTTGTGGTCTTTCAGTTTTCTGTTGGGGAGAAGAGAACAATGATGTTAACACTATTAAGCTACTGAAGAAGCACAAGCTGGATGGAATCATCTGTGATCGAGTGGATGAGTTGATTCAGACGTTTAATGCAGGTCTGAAACAGTGATTTGCAAGAAGTGTCTTAGAAGTGCAGTATACTGGGTAGTTACACCACTGTTATAAGTATATTTTTAATAGCAAATTTTTTATGCATAATGTCTGTATAGTAATTTCATGTAGCTTAATCTGCTTCATGCTTGTGCGTGCCCTAATATCACTTGCACCATTGTAGTGTATTGCTGTCTTTGTTACTTTGTTATGTTGCAACAAAGTTTGGTTTGTAAATGTTATTGCTTTAACTGTGTGAAACTGAAATTATTTTGTGAATCTGTTTGATGTTCATTCTAGCGTCACCTTTAACTTAGTTTGCTTCATCTTTGCAGTAAATTCATAACCAGTCAGTTATAATTGTTAAATAACAATACTTGCATACTTCAGCTTCTTTTTTGCAGTCAACTTTTGTTTTGAGTGACTGTCCGTGGTTTTCCAGTGAACTTGGTAATTCTAACAAAAAGTTACCTTTGTTGTGTTGTTGCAGCACCATAAAAATTGTTACTTGTTTTTTTGTTGTTTCTTGGCTATAAGTACTTTCATGTGATATCTGAAAACGTGTCTGATTTTGCATAGATCTATCTGCCATTCTGCCTTACTAAAAGTGCCACTAATTACTTAATTACTTAGTCACCTCAAGTTTGCTAGTGATTGTTGATGAGGTGCATTTTACATATGTTCATATTATATTTAAAACATAATTATCACATTATCACTGGTCAACATCACGTCGAATTCGACCATATCGGCACCTAACTTTTTAATATTATTATTATTATCAAAGTTATCATCATCTGCATCATCATCAGCACTATGAAAATTGTTACTATCATTATGCGGCTATCCGAAGCTAGTGGAATTTTCTGGGACTAAAATGATGGGACCCCTGATTGTTGTTTATTTTGTAAATACAACTTATGCCTTACATATTGCTTCAGTAGATTTATTGTTTTTTCATTTATAATGTATATTTATACATACTGATGCTTGGTATGTTGTTATATTTGGCAGTTGTTATGTGTTATGCACGATATAAATTCACGTTTTATTTACTTACTGATGCGATATATTATTATATTTGACAGTTGTTATCCAGTGAGTCATTTTAATGTTGTCCAACGCTGTCATGCTATAGTTTTCATGCTTGGTAACATCTGTTTTAGAAGTTGCTCAGTGCTTTGCTAAATTTTATTATCTTACTTCAATGTCACGATTACTGCCTTTTGCCTGAATTTGAGGGTACAACACTGCTGTAGTAAATGTGTAGTGCCATAACATCTTTATTCCTGAAATATGTCTGTATGTTGCTTTGTACTGCTTGAAATGTATGTTTTGAGAGGTGAAGAGGGTGAACTAATATTTTGGTGAGGGGGCTTGTGTAATTTAAACTCTAGTGTTTAGTTATGATGTGCTGTCTCGTACTTGTTACATACTGATCCGTGATGTGCTTTTGGGCTTGCAAAACAGGAATTTCAATCCCTATACTTCGTGGGTGCAGTTTGCACCCAGTGAAAAATAGGGGGCAGTTTTGTTAATGGTGTGTGCAAAGTTGCTTATTATCAGAAGTCCTGTTTTTAGCTCACAGTGCACCACAAACCATTTGGCAGTCAGGCTCTGACCGGACCCGACATGGGAGCCTACAGGACTAAGGCAGTTTTTTACATGTGAGAGCTAGCTAGCTACCTATAGCGCATATTAGCTGCGGTAATTCTGTCTGTCCGTCTGTCCGTCATGTCCCGGTACCGTTCCAAGACCAGATGAGATAGAGACCGGGTTTTCACCATATGATAGCTTAGAGTCTCTAGTATTTCTTGACAAAATTTTATGCCCCTGGGTAAGGGGGGTCTCCACGAACAAGGGGGTGAAAGAGGGGCAACCCCCACCCTTAGAAGGCGTTATACTTGCATACTTCAGCATGCTTTGCTATTGGCTCCTCTAACGTAAAAATGGTTGCAGATAGCCTTGAGTTCTATTTTTGTGAAACTGTTTAATCATATTGTAATTAATCGTTTTCATGATAAGCTATGCACATCTGAGTTACAGTTTGGGTTCAAAAATAATAGTTCTACACACATGTGCACCATGGTATTGAAAGAAACACTATCATATTACACTCATCACAACAGTTTTGTCTATTGTACTTTCTTAGATGCAACTAAAGCATTCGATAGGGTCAATTTTTGTAAGTTGTTTCGTATTCTGATAGATCGTGGCTTGCCTATGTATATTGTCAGAATGTTAATTAATATGTATATCACACAAGTTGGTAGAATCTCTTGGGCTGGTATCTTGTCCAATCAGTTTCCTATT
>Ga0056128_1006454_pt1 | contig 14800 bp, 8 predicted proteins | sample WorMetLIZISLAND2_FD_71113 | JGI IMG/M metagenome (GOLD analysis project Ga0056128, IMG submission 71113) | Marine gutless worms symbiont microbial communities from Max Planck institute for Marine Microbiology, Germany - Olavius geniculatus... ...
TATATATATATATATATATATATAGCTAGATAATAGCCAGAATAAAGGTCGCCTTGTATAGGCCTATGCACCGATCATGGAAGGAACTCATGCAGAATTTGTCATTAAGGACTCAGAGCCATAATTATGGAGGGTTCAATTTTCGTGGCTGCCCTGCAGCAAGACAAATTTTGTCAAAGCGTGACGAAGTAGGAATCACACTAGTTTCACCGAAACATCCCGTTGACCACTTTTTCTTGGGGCGTTGACATTATAATCGGTGATTTAAATCCTTGGTCCACCGTGGGGTTTAACATTAATAGTGTTCACCCACATAACTGTTTCAAATGGTTGTGTTGGACTTATAAGTTATCGCTGTACAGTTTTTTTAAGCTGACGCTATGCGTGTAAAATAAATAATCACTAATCAGGATATTTTCTTAGGCCAAACTACACATATCAGCTTGGGGAAGTTGGGGGCTACGAGTACGAACCTGTATCCGGCAAGGATATTCATCAGCGACGACTTGCCAGCACCGCTTGGACCCATGATTGCCGACAGGTGACCCGATAGGAACCGACCCGACACACGCTTCAGTATCGTCTTGAAACCTTTATACACATAGCAAAAAAACACAATTGGTCCAACACCGTGAATTTTTTCTGTGATAAGTTTCTGCTAGGCCCCAACATGGCGTGTTCGCATCAACGAAGTCAGTACTTGGATGGACGACTGTCGGCAGGCGGATAAACGATCCCGGTATGTAACCAGCCACGGAGGTCAACTCAGCCTGGCCATCCCTCCGTGGGTAGGCGCAATAGGTACCGGCGAATGCTGGTACGCAAACAGGCACACCGCGCGATGCACTAGCCCTGTATCAGTGGTCTCGCAGTGTGAACTGGTGTCTGGCTGAGGGATAATTGGAAAGGGAAATCAGCGCCGCAGTGGCTCGAAAAGAACGTTACGTTTTTACTTGAAATTCGCTTCTTATCTTTTCAATATATCCGTAATGACTAAACGACAATTTAATGGCGTTTTATAGTTGGGCAATGTTTGCTGATGATACGAAGATTCGTGACGAAAATGGTGAATTATTCGTGTAGACTACGGAAAAGTGTGATAGTACGGGAAGTCTATTTATAGGGGAAGTTGTCCCAGCGGGGTGTGAGTTGCCTGTGCCCGTACCCAATATGACCACCCAGTGTTCACTGTTCAGTGGTCGATTGTGGCCCGCCATAGCCAAGGGCCGCCATAGCCACAATGCCATAGCCATAGCCAGGGGCCACCATAGTTAGGGTTACGGTTAGCGTTAGGACCCCACTAGCCATAACCCTAGTAGCCTATAGGAAAGTGTGGCGGATCTAGCCATTCGTACCATCGGCGACCTCCTACGGCCACTCCTTTCCTCAAGCGGGGATTCTATGGGAAGCCTATAGGCATGTGGGGTCCTAACCCTAACCGTAACCCTAACTATGGCGGCCCCTGGCTATGGCGGGCCGTCACCCAGTGGTCAGCGGTTGCACCAGTATGACTGATAGCAATAATGACATCATCAACGCGTTAACGTGAGTATACGGTCTATTAGTATAGTCGTCAGTACAGCAGTACTGACTGTCGGCGGTACAGGAAACCTACGTCGACCTGACCTCATAGTGGCCACCCACTCGGCGCCAGCAAGCCCACCCACACTCTCAATCACTTAACAATACCCAGTACAATACCACCTCGCCCCCCCTGCACTCGCCGTCTCTCTTCTCCCCCCCCTCCGTCACTAGCTGCGCCACTATGTCAAATACTCGCAGCTGACCGTGACTATCATGACAAATATCATTTCCACGCGAGGCACGTCATCTGTCAGTTATATGTATCGATATGGTATTGCGATGACGCCGCGCTAGATTCACAGTGCACTCTAGATTCGCGGAAGTAACGCCAAATCTCTCACACCGAGAATACGAAATTACGAATCTGCACTATCGCTGCAGATCTTGCATTGCAATAGCCATCGACCACATTAGACAAGACAAAGACAGGCCAATCCATTCAGTCAAACCCATTATCTGGCAGTGACTGGCCATTGTATGTCAGCAATGGCGAATCCAGGAAGCCAATCTGGCCATGCCCCCCGCTTTCAGTCATGCAGTGGCCAATACGGCCACATTGCTCTTGGAAGCAGCAAGTGAACACGATAGAAAATTCAAAAAAAGATGAATAACGTAAGCAAAATACTGCAAGCGATTGCCAAATGCACTTTAAGCTTCAGGGGACTTCGCTTCTGACACCCTGGGCGGGCCCCGCTAAGGGCCAAGCCCCCAGACCTCCATCATAGGTTCGCGCTGCTGCTCTCCCCTTTCCACTGGATCCGCCAGTGGATACAAAACATGCGTCCCGCAAGCGCTGCAGCCGTACTGTGTGATCTCGGCGTCTCAGCTCAGTATACCGTGTATACAGCATCGTGCCGGTAGTGTAGCTACAGACAGGCAGCCTAGTAAACACGGAGGTGGCGGTACACGGCACCGTTTTCCTCGAAACACACTGACAGACTCAGTGCAGCTGCACTATAAGCATTAATCACAGGCATGCCAGCAACACCCAGACTGATGATCAGCTGTGCATTCTGAGGATCGCCGAAAAGCTTTCTCGAGCGGGGTTCGGGACGAGACAGGCTTTACAGCATTCAAGGATACCTCTGTACTATAAGCACTAGAAAGATCTGCTATCAACTCCGCTCCAAGAAATGCCCGGATGGAACACTGATCTAAATCGTCCAACGATACGTACAGAGTGACAGAAATGCGTTATATCCCGTTTACACGATCAAGTTGGCTCGACGAGCTGGCTATATTTTAGCTGGACGAGCCAGCTCGATGTTTGCTCGATCGTGTAAACGGGGTATTATATAGTGTTTACACGACCCAGCAAACGTCCAGCAAACTTCCAGCAAATGTATTCAAAATACAAGTGAATTGCTGGACGTTTGCTGGATCGTGTAAACACCCCATTACTGAACTGAAATGAACTGAAAGCCGCAAGCTCCGGGTTTCATTCATTTTACTTCATTTTCATCTCTGTCGCTCAGTACATGCCTTAAGAATAAGACAAAGACAATCTGGTTCATCTGTGATCAGCAATACTAGCCACACTGTCAGATCAAAATACAGAAGGTGTATGTGTAGCATTGTTGTTGGTATAACAACGGCGACCTTTGCAACGGCATCCAGTGCGCGGCGTACACAGCGAAACAGCTGACAACCAATTAACAGCGTAATATATTTGATGCTGGCGACGGAACCAGTTGCACAAATAAATTGGGCTGCCAGCACTGTGTCGACTACACACTATCTATTCGTCGCCAAGACATCACAATACAACACAATACAATTTAGAGTGAAAAAATGCCTATGGCACCGCAGCCACTTTACAGACAACTGTGGAAAAGAGAAGGAGAACAGATGAGTCTTTAAGATTTGTCTTAAATGTTTGCAAGTACTATGACGACGTTACATCTGATGGCAGACTGTTCCAAGTTCTTCCTGCAGCGACAGCGAACGCTCAGTCGACGATCGTGGAGATCCGTGTCAGTGGTACAGCCAGTGACCTGAGGTCGATGACGAGCGCAGGCGTTGTCGGCCAGGAAGCAGTGGCGGTTTTAGGCCGGACCGGGGGGGCATAGGTCGCCAGTTTTGCTCCAGGCCCCTCCAGTTTCGTGGCCACCCATAATTTTTTGCAAATATAGCACAAATATCTGATTTATTTGCGTTTCCAAATTTTAGAAAAGTGGGCAAATTACGGCTTCCATTGAATGTCTGAAAACCCAAAAGTGCTTTAGCTTCAGGGGGGAAGCCCCATCTGATCCCCTGACCAGGGACTCTGCCCCTGGAACCCGCTGGGGGCTCTGCAACCAGACCCCCGTTATAGGCTCGCACTACTGCGCTCGCGATGGGGCCGTGCCTCCCCTCCAGATATGGCGGGCTAGAACCGCCACTGCCAGGAAGTCCAGCGATAGGCTGTAGACTGTAGAGCGTCATTTCCAAACTCCGCTACTTTGCCGCGGATTTGTCGAAACAGATGGAGCTTGCACTAAAGTCAAGTCTATCTTCTTTCACCATGCACGCCAGGCTCATAAGGTTATAAGGAGCATGGACTCGGAGACAGAAAGATCTGTTGTGACTTCTATATCGCTGGATTCAACTTTAAGCCTAACTTAGGGCTTCAATACAGAATGTACGCCTCAGTGAGCTATGTATTGCACTGTGTCACTCATGTGACCTTCGCCATCTGCCACCAAGCACTTGCGCTTGTAGTCACATTGAACCAGATACCCAGAAAATCATCGCTGTTTTATATCACTGCATTTAATTGCCGCTACGTGCAAGATAACGGCAGACACTGCGCACATCGTCAATCGCAATCGCCAGGCATCAATACGAAGTTACACGTGGAAGAGTGTCCCTAATCTAAAGCCCTCCTTTTCGACTCCGATCACGCTGAGTGTATTTCCTACATAAGTGCATCTAGAATGCTATACATGTGCGACAAAACCTCGCTTGTGATCACTGCAGCTGTCAATGAATTCGGGTTTAGCAGCGTCATCGCACGCGTCTCGTGGCCATGCGACGGCGCTGCCAAACACGAGTTTCACTTCACAAATCAACAACGCACATCCATTTGCCGCTGCTCATAAACTCATAAGCTCATCCCCACTGCTCATAAACGACTAAAATGTTGCCACGAGATGCGTTTTGAGAGCCCAAAATGCGTAAAATTGCGTTTGCGCTAGAGTTTATGCAGATCTCCTAGCTCGATTTTTGGGGAGAGAAAGGAATGGAGAAAGAAACAGGAAAGGAAATGAAGAAAGAAATGGAAGAAAAAGAGCGAGAAGGAAAAAAAGGGAGGAAGAAAAAGGATAACAAAAAGTCAAACCACCGAGCAAAAATTCTTGCTAAGGGCTTGGATATAGTGGCCTAAACTTAGGTGAAATCGACGCTAATTGACATCAACGGTCGAGATCATTACAGAATTCCAGGCACGTGTGCATCTGCTGCAATTAGCAGCGTGCGCCACTAGACCGTGTTTAACAGTGCGCTAATTCATGGCTAATTCTGGCAGCATCAGATATAACATAGTCCACAGATCGATCGATCCCTGCGACATAAATAGACTCACTGCACTGCATGCGCGACCGTACGAGTATCAATTAGGCCCCTATATCAACCAACTTCAGCAGTGCGCGCACCGACTGATGACGTATACAATGACGTCACTTCCGGAAATTCCGGTCACGTGTCCCGACCGCGGACCGACTGAGCACAATGATATCCCATAATACACAGCATCAAGGCGACTCGTATTTGCTTGTTGTGACTTTTCGCCGGAAACTGCAACATGGATGGCGAGAAACAGCACAGAGAATGACTGTCATATATATGGGACTGCTATAAGCATTAGCGAATTCCTGGCAGCACTAAATACGTATGCAAACAAACTCTTAGCTCAGATGACTGTCGCGCTCTACGCATGTCGTGATGGTTATTGCGACTCACCGTGTAGCCACAATACACCCGTTACAGAGGACGACAGACGACGACGGACGACAACCATGTAAGACGCCTTCAGCATTGCTGTCAAGGAACCACACGGGCTGGTCCGTGACGACGGCAAGGGGCCTGACAGTTTGACATTGCTGCCATAGAACTCTGGGCGCAGCGTCACAGTGGTCGACACTCTGGGAAACGCTTATCTGCAGCAGAGTCCCATCACCAGTGCCAGTGCCGCTGAGACTGCAGCTGTCAGAAAAAGGAACAAGTACAGCTCACTCAGCGGCACCCACAACTTTTTTCCAGTGGCACTGGAAAGTGGAAACACTTGGACCCATGAGTGTCAGCACCCAGGAGTTCTTGGCACAAATCGAAAGGCGTTTGACCGAGGTGACGACAGACACCCGTGAAACGACGTTCTTTTACCAGCGCTTGTCGGTCACCGTCCAACGCTTCAACGCGTCATGCCTAGCTGACACGTTCGCAATTTCCGAGCCCGTATCGTAACCATTCCGAACATAATTTCTGTAGTTCAGCCCTCGGGAAACGAGTAGGCCTACTGGGGCTATAATAAATAAATATAGAAATAAATATTTTCTTCACAACCCAGGAAGTAACATAAACCCCACATTATTGCACGTACGCCGCTGCACTCACGCGACAATCGACCGACCAGCTGAGCCAAAGTCAACAGGACGGATTCCCGGCAACGTCTGTTGATCTCGCTGAGTTTAATGACTGGCTTAGCGCCAAGAGCGCGCCAGTCAGGGAGAAACTCCATACCCTGGGGACAGACTTAATGCTTTTTAATGCACGGCCACAGAACTTTTTACAGCGTAGTAGTCTAACGTCGTCCCTGGCTAGAAATGCTTCTGGAGTTTACAGCTGTCCACACAGTGACATAATGATTGACAGACAAGCACTCCGAAGGCGGAGAGGATTCAGGTATTGTGAGCCTATAGGCCGACTATACACGATCAGCACAAATACGCTGAAAAAAAACTTTCTGTTTTCTCTTATACTCTCGCTGTCCGCTGATAGGTACACGTCGCAGCATAACTATAGGCCTGCGCCTAGCAGAATTATTCACGCACATACAAACTGCAGACCCAAACTCCTCTACTTTGATTTATTGAAAATTTATTGCCCAAAAAGTCATACAACAAGCCATACAGCATCGCAGATGTCTTGCAGACTTTCTACTTTTACAGTACGTCAGCATAAGCTTGCCATGCAGATGCCTGTCTCATAGCTATGACAGAGGCGTCCGTCCGTCTGTCTGCGTGTCTGTCATACTCTGCATGCGATTCTTCCAAAACGACGCAAGCTAAGATCATGAAATCTTCACTGACAGCTCCGTCAAAAACTCTAGTATATAGATGCGTTTTACAACAAGAATCCACAACCAATAAAAGTAGGTGGAGTTTTGGTTGCAGCAACATGCAGACTGTTTTATGACGAACAAAGCTTGTAACGAGTGAATGGGAGAGATCCAGCGACAAATAACAACTAGCAGAACAACGCCAATTATCCAGCGACGATTCGACAAAATTATTCTTCACAAGGCACATCTATACCGACGGATAAATGAATGTGTCATTCCTCAACGACCTAATTCACAGTCTACGCCAACATTATATAGGCCCCTAAGCCTACCGACAAGCTTTTACTGTATTATAGGCCTACGCTGTGTTCAGTCGTTCAAAACTCCTAGCAACCAATATAATCACATAGGCTAAGTCAGGTCTTCGCTGTCCAGCTGCTTTCAGTCATAGATGTCAGTGCCACTAACTCCCTGTCTCCTTCCACTGTTCTCTGGCCTCTGCAATGTCACTCAGTCTCAGTCTTTGTCTCTCAGAACTTTGTTTTTTTCGAACTTGGTTACACCCGCTCGGTCTTCTCTCCATGTGCATGTGTGAGGAGCTAATGCAACGTCCTCTCTTTCTTTCTCATGCCATCGTTGACGACCAGTAGTGGTTTTAAGACCGGGCTGGGGGCACAGCCCCCCCCCCGATTTCGTGGCTACCCATGATTTTTACGCGCGATAGCAGAATGCTTCGCGCCGTCTCAGCTATGGCCTAGGCGTCTGTCTGTCTGTCTGTCTGTCTGTCCGTCACACTGCTGTATTGTGTCAAAATGGTGCAAACTAAGATTACGAAATCTTCACTGTGGGCTACCCCAGGAACTCTATGGTGAGAAAACTTCGTGCCCCTGGGGAGGGGTTCTCCTCGAACGAGGGCGTCAAAGAGAAGTACCCCATAAAAAGACGTTATTTTGCCGCTATTGGCTCAGTGTGAAAACGGTTGCAGATAGGTACATACATGCTGATAATCATAACAAGCACTGGCGAAGGGCTTTTTAAATTTATTAACATCGATGACCTTGAACGACCTTGAACCCCCCCCCCACCAAAAACGGGTCTATAGTGATTTTTTTGCAATATTCGGCTGCGGCGCACACTTCAAGAGTGAATTGCGCCGAAATGGCCAGAGAAAAACCTGGACAACCTGCGTAGGCCTATAAAATTTTTAGCATAGAACATCTATTTTCAAAAACCTAAATTTCGACCTTTTAAATTCAAGGAGTCTTCCGCACAGAGGCCTCAAATTTGGGTACTTCTTCAAACCGCATTATTATTTTATTGCATGCTGTACACGATTGGCTAGGTAGCAAGACCGCTACTATCGCGCGTCACGTGAGCTTTGCCAAAATTACTTGTTTTTTGCAAAGATAACAGAAATATGTGATTTCTTTGCATTTCCAAATTGTAAATGTGGGTAATTTGCGGCTTCCATTGAACGCCCAAAAACCAAAAGTGATTCAGCTTCACGGGGGCCTCGCCCCCTGACCCCATGACCAGAGGCTCTGCTCCTGGACCCCGCACGCAGCTTTGCCCCCGACCCCCGTTATAGGCTTGCGCTACCGCGCTCGCCATGTGGCAGTGCCCTCAGATATTGCCGCCTAGAACCGCCATTGTTGACGACGTTGGCGATCATGCCATGCCGCGAAGAGATGAGACACAAGCCGAAGATCCCTGTAGAGAGCTGTACATTAATAAAGTGACGTCATCTGTCATAATAATAAATTAATGAACTCCAACAAACAACGCGACTTATTGTTAATCAAGTGCGCCGATCTTTCTCTTTCTATCCAACGCTGTCCAGAAATCTTCTTACTGCATGCAATCAAGTATAGCCTATACTGTACTGCCCTGAAGACTATCAGACTCGAATCAGTAACTTTCTCCACAACCATGTAATCTGACTTATACATTTAATCAAATCCAGTCGTATTTTTCAGTCCAAGTTAATAAACCTTGACAGTGAAATGCAATTGGAATATGTCATTTTTGACCGTGCAAGTGCTGTCATTCTCCCAACGAATCTGACATAAAGTGATGATTGAGTCTACAGCACTAACAGCAGTATACGCTAAAGGACGCTGTTTCTAGGAGAAAATATACGCCTATAAGATGGGCCAGTGCCGACTTATTTTGTGGTCGTCCGCTTGGTTCTCGACCTTCAAAACTGAAAATTGGCACGCAGATTACTTTTGTTCTGGGAAACGCTCACGTCAGTTTTGGTTTTCCTGCGCCTCTGTTTTCGAGTTAGTAGCCCGTACAGAACAGACGGACAAACGGACGGAGGGACGGACGGGCAATATCCGTAATGCGGCCTATTAGGATGGCCGCGTAATAACTTAACATGTTATGCGAGTAGGCACGTTTTATATGCGAAATCCAACAGTTAAAATCTTCTGGCCTATTTACAAATTCAATGAGTACATCAGTATTTCATGACCGAGCGTATGCGGCCATGGCATAGGGCTATAGCGTAGTAGGTTTATAGCCTATATAAGCTTAATCACGTGAACGGCCGTTTGTCAAGAGTCAATAGAATACTTGAACTTGAACTATGTATTGTAGCCTGAGCTCTGGGAGTGACAGTACTTCACAACGGCAATATCAGTAATAATGTAGCCTACGCAGCATGTAGCCTAAAACCAAAGCGATCACGCTTTTCTTGCAACCGTTGTATAAACTTACAATCAACTTACATTTTCACTGTTTTTCACATCGAGTGCTGCGACATACCGCTCTTAACGTCTTGCGCAACAGCGACCTAATTCCATATGAATCACCAAAAATTAGGCTATTTTAAAAACAGCGGCGTATTAGAGGGCCCATGCGCTTACCGGGCAATCCCTATTTAAAGTAAAGAAAAATCCGAGAAAGAATTAACCACAAAGGCGCGTAGGCTACAGTCAATTCAGATGTTCAGCAACTTCAGTTCATTTTTGTTGCTTTGTAGACGCCTTGAAAGTAAGTAAGTAAGTAAAGTGTAAATTTACTAATCTATATAGTGCATGATCAGAATAATCTCTAACATGAAAACGTACACTCAGAGAGCCCCTTTTCACATTCGCCCCAAAAATACTGCAGTAGGCCTATTATCTTGCCATTGGTGTCTTTACAATACCTTTCTTGCGTCCTTCGGACACGGTGTAGGTCAGCTGGTAAAAGTCGATGTTGACGGCGTGGCGTTTGGGCAGGTAGGCGAACCTCGTTCCAGACGACGAGGTCGACGTACCAGCGGCAGCACCAGCACTACCACTACTACTGGCTGATCCAGCTACCGCTGACGCAGTACCACTAGCCGCATCTTGCGTCACGTTGTCGACTTTCTTCAGTCTCCGAGGCGCAGCGGCACAGTCGGTGCAGCCGCCACAGGCGACCTTCAGATGGTCCATCTCCGGCACCGCGGGCACGCTGGAAAGATGACGGTGGTCTCCAGTGGGTCCCCTTGACGGAGCGGTGCCAGCTGCCGGTACGGTCGAAGGTGCATGTAAGTTGACCGAAGTGAGGGTCACCGGGGCGTGTACCTGGACCGACAGAAGTTCCGCCATCCGAGCGTGGAGACAGACGGATCGACGTCGAACTAAGGGTGACTGACCGGACGACTGACTGTAAAAGTAAACTATAATTCCCTCAGTGTTCTTCTCTGCACAGTGTGCTGGCTGCAAACAATGACTCTAGAGCCACTGCAGCTGTTTTGTCACAGGGTCTGGCTGACTGCTGCTCGCTACAGTACTCGCCCTCGGCGTCAGCTGTACTGCTCGACGAGGTGTCCGGATTGCACTCGGATCCACCCGGCCTTTGTGAGACAGACACTGCAACAAAAAACTGGCGTAGCCAGAAATTTTAATTGGAGGCCTCGTCTCCCTTCCCTGCCCTCCCCCTTTACACCTCCTTCCTTTCCCTTGTTCTCCTCTCTTTTCCTCCTCTCCCTTCCCTCAAAAGTAGAACCCCCTAAAATCCTGCAGCTAGGGGGTCTGGAAGAGCGCTGAGAGCTCCCCCAAGGAGGTTTGGGGCGGAGCTCCAGCCGAAGTCAAATTTGGTGCATTTTAACTTTAAAAGATGAGCTCTGATGGCAACAATTTTAATTATTTTCCTGAAAATAAACTTGAAAATTGGCAAATTTCGTGTAGTTTAACGTATGATATGTTTTGTCTGGACGATTGAGAGGGAGGCTGGGCCCCATGATCCCCCTTGGCCACCCCACTGGAACTGAAAGAAAACCACAATTGTTTTTACGCTAGACGAGTTAATAGCGGCAAAATAACGACGTTCTATACGTATAAGGGGCACCCGGCCTGTTCGACGTCTCATGCATCGTCCATAAACGAAGACTGGGTCTTTGCGGTCATGTCGCCAAACTTCGAAGTGATGTAACGGCAAACCACATTCTTCGAATCTGCACCAAGGCGAGAGACGGTGAGCGGCCTTCACAAGAGTGGAGACGTGCCAGTGGTCGACCATCTGCCACCTGGATGCATCAGATCTGCCGCGACACGCATGACAGCCACGAGACCCGGCAGCTAGCGGTGGACATATCGTTCTGGCGAACGATCGCAATGGCGAGGCTTCGGCATTGAAGCTTCGCGTCGCATGATAATGATGACGATTCGTACCTCTCTTTGACGCCTCCTTCGAGGTCCTTACTCAGCGGTACGAAATTTAGTCACAAAGACCTAGAGAGTCTGCGCCATCTTCATTCACATACGACGTTCAGACACAGCTTAAGCGTGCCGGGACGGAGCCTTCAACATATTGAAGTTGGCACGTATTCTGAAGAAGAAGCGCCGCTGTCAAATCTGGAGAAACGTTTTTTCGTTCAGATGTATGACATTAACCCTAGCTCAAACATGCTCATTCAGCTCATTTTGCTGTTAGAATATATTATAATTTTGCTGGGCTCCATAATCACTGTTTTTTTAATTTGGACGAATAGATGTTTTCCGCGAGCCTTTTGACTCTACTATATACTGGCAATAAAACCTATAGTGATCGTTTTGCACCATGCGAGTAAGCAGCAAGTGTACAGTATAGCTTACTTATTGCACAAGCTACGTAAATTCGCCGCCGACGGGTGTCACTGGATCCGCGGCATGCTGGCGGATCTGGACGCCGAGATTCTGCAGCCCTCCGACGAGATGCGTGGTTGAATGGCCGAGGCCAGTGGATGTACTGTACTGTGTTGGCTCAGTACACGTGCACCTAGACACGGCAGCGGCTGCCCTCAATACCACACCGAAGCATTGCCATTGCAAGCAAGCATTGGCCGGACAGTAGTATAGTCAGCCACGGCTTTCAATCACTGACTGATGGACAGCGCGCTTATCGACCTCAGTGCTGGCTGGTGGTAGGACTGTTTTCCAGGACCAGACATCGAGTAAAAATCCTTCAGCCTAAAGCCATGGTTTGGGAGATTCGAGTCTCGAGACTCTTGAGATAACGATATAGCCTAACTAGGCCTACTATAATAGTCTTAGTAAGGGCTTACAGACACGTTCAGTATAGTAGGTCTGGGGCTAAGCCAATAGTACAGATGCAGTCACTTACAATAATTTCTCATAAACGAAAACGCATCAAAAAGCAAGAAATCGGTGTGAGCCGTGAGTTTATCCGGTGTGACAATTTTAAATTCATTTCAAAAGATGGGCCAAAGGTTATTGTAACCGGATGTCAATTGATGAAAACCTCAACAAACAAAACACATCTTGGGTAATTAATCATGCCCGGGCATGACGTTGCGAACTTGCGACTTAGTCGAATTTATTGTCAACACCTAGATAAGACGTTCGACAATTGGACGGACGGCCGGATGTCATGTCGGCACTAGGAGCCGACATTTCGTTTTTTCCCAGTGAGTTGTAAGCTAATAGTTTAGCAGAGAAATACTGTGTATCGGCCTTATAGCTGTGCAACCCCCGACCGGTCTCTGATCTTATAGGCCTATTCTAAAGACAAGAAATCTGAGCTAATGCTCATGAGACGCTCGATCGACAGCCTAGAGGCCTAGCAGTTTCTGTTTACAGGTAATCTTGGTCTATTTCCATCCATTTCGTCGCAATTGCTTCTTCTGCAGCCAAAAATCGCAAAAAAATCGCCAAAAGCCGATGTTTTAAGTTCAAGGTCATTCAAGGTCATCGATGTTGACATTTCTAAGAAGCTCGTCGCCAGTGCATGTTATGATAAGCAGCATGTCTGTGTCTATCTGCAACCATTTTCACGCTAGACAAGCCAATAGGGGATAAATAACCACTTTTTGTGGGGGGTAGGCCTACCCCTTTTCGACATCCGCGTATGCAGGCTTCTTTGAACCTAGAGAGCCCCGAACCGAACTTGGACTTCTAAAATCTACATTCAATGCTGAAAATTTCATATACAGGTTGTCTTGGTCTATCTCTAGCCATTTTGGCGCAATTCACTCCTGAAATGTGTGTCGCAGCCCGAAATCGCGAAAAATTCACTAAAAACTTTATATTGAGGATTCAATGTCATTCAAGGTCATCGATGTTGACATTCCTAAGAAGCTTGTTGTCAGTGATACGCAGCATGTCTGTGCCTAGGTTATCTGCAACCATTTACACGCTAGACAAGCCAATAGGCCTAACGGTAAAATAACGTCTTTTTAGAGGGGAAAGGAGCCCCTTTGTCTCCCTTTCGTTCGGGGGACCCCCTCCCCAGCGGCATGAAATTTTGTCACGAAATACTAGAGACTCCAGAATATCATATGGTGAAAACGCGAAGTCTCTATCTCACCTGGGCTCCGAACGGTACTGGGACGTGACAGACACCAAGACGTGAATCACCATAGGTATAATACGCGCTATAGCTCTAGCTATGCTAACCCTCGCGAGTAAAAATTGGCACTACCTGAATATGACGTTTACACCGATTTCGGTCTATCTATGCTTTTTTGCTTGCTTCTAGTTTGGAACTTCGTGAAGCCCGTAGACATAGTTGCTATAGTAAACAGACAGACGGACGGACGAACGGACGGACGGGCGAGACCCGTAATACGGCTGATTGGGATACTGGGATGACCGCATAATAATAGAACTTCTTCAGCGGAAGCAGAGAACAGCAAGATTACGCTGAGGTTGAAGCGTCTGAGCGTAACGAATGACGTAAGGACGTGTAGCCTTGACACATTGACTGCTGCGGCTCCTGCTTGGCGTATAGTGCATGTGAACTTACAATCCATATCGCCGACAGTCAGTACGCTACAGTAGGTCTACTGTAGGCCTAGGTCTGCTGACTCTGACTGTATGCTGCATAGAATAGATGTATGGTAAAAACGTTCCAGAAAAAATATTAGAAAACGTTTATAAACGTTGAATATACAAGAAATCTGAGCTAATGCTCATGAGACGCGCGAGAGCCCATAGCAGTTCCTGTTCGCACGTAATTTTTGGTCTATGTCCATCAATTTTGCCTCAGTTCACTATTCTGCAGCCGAAAATCGCAAAAATTCACTAAAAACCTTCTATTTTGGGGTTGAAGGTTATTCAAGGTTACTGATAGCACTAAAAAGCACGTTACCAGTGCAACGTATTTATTTACTAAATTGTTATCATATGGTGAAAACGCGAAGTCTCTATCTCACCTTGGCTCCGAACGGTACTGGGACGAGACCCGTACAAGCTATATCTTTATAAAACTTTAGGGGGACACTTTTTTGCCGCACTTTTGGGCATTTAAATGCCCAATGTTTTTTGCTGCAATCTACGTTTAATGCTAAAAATTTCATATGCAGGTTGTCTTGGTTTATCTCCCGTTATTTCGACGCAATTCACACTTGTTCTACTTCTAAATGCTAAATAAAATTTGATTCCATTGAAAAATGACGAAGTTATAGATTTTTTAACATGACCGCTTACCGATTTTTCAGCGTGAAAAAATGTTCAAGCTACAACACCAGTTCAATAACATCGTTGA
>Ga0056128_1006455_pt1 | contig 14797 bp, 6 predicted proteins | sample WorMetLIZISLAND2_FD_71113 | JGI IMG/M metagenome (GOLD analysis project Ga0056128, IMG submission 71113) | Marine gutless worms symbiont microbial communities from Max Planck institute for Marine Microbiology, Germany - Olavius geniculatus... ...
CAATCGGTACGCAAACGGTACGATACGCCGGTTTTCGTGAATAGAGCGTATCGTACGTAAGAATTCTTACGTATGCAAAAATTTACGCCAACGGTACGCAAACGGTACGCAAAGTTTCGTGAATAGCACGCCAGCTTCTGTGTCCATCTGACACAGTAATATTTTAGACGTAAACGTAAAGTAACAAGAAATTTCAGCTTATGCTCACGAGACGCACGAAAGCCTATAGCAGTTCCTGTTCGCAAACTGTCAGTCTATCTCCAGCCATTTCATCGCAGTTCATTTTTGGAGTGTGCACTGCAGCCAAAGATCGCAAAAATCAATGTCGTCGATGTTGATACGACTAAAAAGCTCGTCACTAGTACTTTTTGTGATAAGCAGCATGTCCATGGTAATCTGCAACCGTGTTCACGAAAGACTGGCTAACAGCGGTAAAATAGCGACTTCTACGGGGGTACCGCTCTTTGATGCCCTCCCGCATGTTTTCTTGAACCTGGAAAATCGAGACTTGAACCGTCGAAATCTACGTTCAATGATGAAACTTTCATACGCAGCTTCTCCCTGTCTATCTCAATTGATTTTGACGCAACTTGCTCTTGAAATATGTCTCGCAGCCCGAAATCTCCAAAAAATCCATAAAACCCCTATTTTGGCGTTTAAGGTCATCCAAGGTCATTGAATTTGATGGCAATCGAGAGCCAGTGTACGACTGCATATTAGTGATTAGGCCTAATAGTAACCTAAGCCCTATCTCGCACCGTTGCAGCGACTTATTGGCTAAAAATCGCAAATTTTTCCTACCCCCCTCTCATTTGCCGCCCTCGTGCGGGGTGACCCCCTTTGAATTTACGGTTTAATTTAGGCTTTGCGGTTCCCGAAACTAAAGTCTGCCGACGGTGAAGATTTGGTGATCCTAGCTTGCACCGTTTTCGACTGATCCACCCGTGTGACGGACAGACAGACAGAATTGCGATGGCTAAGACGCTCTAGAGCAGTAGCTGCTTTTGCGCGTAAAAACGTTAAACGATCTATAAGACCCATAGGGCGGCACAGATCTCCGTTTTCATAGCATTCAGCCAGACACCAATTTACACTGTGATACCACGGATACGAAGCTAGTGCATCGCGCGGTGTGCCTGTTTACGTCCCGGCTTTTGCTGGTAGTCATTGCAACTACTCACGGAGGGATGGCCAGGCTGAGTTGACCTGGGAAGTTGGATACATACCGAGATGGTTTACCCTCCTGCCGACGGTCCAAGTACTAACCGGACCTGTCGTTGATTAACTTCGTTGAGGCGACCAACGACGTCACCAATTAAGCCAGACGGCCACCATTTCAGACAGTCCACATTTATCTATTTCTTCAATACATCAATCAGCATAACGTAGCACAATGATACCGAACATAGGGCCTAGGTTACTTACTATTAATCACTAAAAGGAAGTCGTACACTGGCTCTCGATTGGCGCCGAATTTAATGACCTTGAATGACTTTGAACGCCGAAATAGAGGGCTTTATGGATTTTTTGTCGATTTCGGGCAGCGACACAAGTCTATATCATTCACAAGGTGGCGACACAGAACTATCGTTATGCGATCCAGATAGTGAATAAATGTACAAAACATCAGTTTATACACATGTTAACGGCAATATTAAAGAACTCGCACATCGAAACAGCAAAAATCACAAAAGGTGATATTGCCCGCATCACACTGACTATGTGTCAATGTGCTGCTGAATAAACTGATATTTTGTACATGTATATTTGCGGTTTTATTACTAAAATACTGTTTTCCTACTGGTGATCAGTTACAGAGATATTGCGCCTCAGACATTTTTTTACATTAGCCAAGCCGCTTATAACTGTACTGTTACTAACTACCTAATGGCGTGACTGAACAAAGCAGACGACACACGTCAGCATGACGTCACCGCAGGCCTGCATTGCTGACAAAATTGAACAAAATTCCTTTTATATCCTCAAAATGGCTATACAAATAAACGAACTAATATTGCACGCATCACCCGCTTAATATAGGCCCGGAAAAGACTTCAATAATGCTAATTTAACTAATCGTATTATTGCAGTTATAGGACCGTTGCGTAAAATGGCCGACCACAAACGTCTATAAGTCAAGTCAAACTAAAGTCTGAGCCCATCTCGTAGACTTTAGTTAACCGAGTTCTAGCCAATTTTTGGCAAAAATTCTACAAATTTTGTTGCCATGGCAACGAGTCAACCATGGTAGACTTACTAAAATTATTTATTTGCTCCACCCCCAAAATCCCTTGTTAGATGCAAAATCTCGGAGATATCTCGTAGGCCTACATATGTTGAGTCATAGCCCATTTTGTCCCAAATTTCGTTCCCATTGCAACGAGAGTCATCATCATTCATCATTATCAATGGATATCCGGAAGCAGGCCAAAGGCCTCTATTTCCGTCCGAAGTAGATAACTTCTACACGAATATCAACCAAAACTAAACTAATACTGTTTTCACATTGACTTCTACTTCTATTAGATGACGGATTTGTAATCATAATAGAAACTAAAACCACGCCAAATAAATCTAAAATTTCCTTAAAACTAGTTAGTCGGGGTAAAATTCGATTGGCAGCATTCAATGGCTCATCCCCGAAACCCCCTATAGACGCAAAAAACGCGCAGATATCTTTTACACAAGCCGAGTTAAAGCCCATTTTGTCCCCAATTTCGTTGCCATGGCAACCATGGAGGGTCCGGGATAAAATTGAACGACACCATTAGATTGGCCATCTCCCAAAACCATACCCCAAAACCGGAAATTACGACTATATCCAAAGTTATGACCGTTTAAAGAATTGCTTAATTTTTCCCATTGTAATTGTTTTGGACTTATGCGAATAAATACGTTAAATATTAAATTTTAATTTTTTAACCCCAAAAAGACACTTCCTTGTGCAGAACCGCGTCGTTTGACGTATTAGGCGTAAAAATCCCTTAAGAGGTCTGGCCTGTGGGTGAGTTGAAGAAAAAAACGTATAAATAAAAATTTTTGCGTATATTTCACCCATTTGCCGAGAAGCCCCCCTTGGAGGGATTTGCATAAAATTTTGTATGACGGGCCCCCTCGCCAAAGTAATCAACCGCGCCAAATTTTATCTCAATCCGATCAGGGGTTTTGATTCTGTGGGGGTCGAATTTTTGGCTTCCCCAAAGGAAAAAAAGTCGCCGTTAACACGGGGCTTAAACTACCGTTCAGCCTGTGATTTGGTATTTGTATATTAACTTATCGTGAACACCCCAATTTTCAGCTAAACTACTGAACCGGAACTGCTATAGGCTTTTGTGCGTCTCGTGAGCATTAGCTCAAATTTCTTCTTTTATTGCATGTTGTAGGGTAAGTTTGGGTATTTTCGCCACCATAAGCTATTTTGGATAATTGTGACGAAACGTGTATTGAAATTATTCTTTTTCACAGAGTTAGCATGTATAATAGTTTTAGCAACTAAATAGCAGCTAACTACATATAAACATGTAAACATTTCAGCAGAATAAAGTCCGTGCCCACAATCAGTAACGGTTTTGAACAAGTGCCTCTAGCATGAGCCTCCTGTTGAGTCGAGGTTATTCGCAGTCGTCTCTTACAAATTATCAATATTAGGAGGCCATGGTGTAGGCAACACCATGGGCCTATAAATTAGGTCTATGTACTTACCGTAGGTAATATTGCGCCAGATCGTGACGTAAACTTGTGGCTGGTTTTATTGTCTTTACAGGTATATCAGCTATATAGCTATATATCAGGTATATAGCCTACCGCGGTTTCGATCTTTTACTTTTAGTGTATGTGTGCTTGGTCTGCCCGTTCCCCGTTGCTGTGCTTCAGTCAGTTAAAATTACGTGTAATATTTCACAGTGAAATGCAGTGACATTATTGACACGCAGTAAACCATTTTACTGCAAATTTCGTAGCCTTTTATTGCATTCGATTATTGCATTCGTAGCCTTTTATCGTATTTCTGAATTTGCGACTGGAGAGGTAAATAATTCCAAGTCACAAGCGATATGCTTTGACGATATTCGGTTCGATTCGTTGATTACATACGAGCTGGTGAACAAGTCCAAAAGAAATCATGTACAACGGTTCGATCCACACGACGACGCGCAAGTTATCAACACGCTGACATAACAAGACGAGCAGGAACAAATATACGCACAAAGCGGACCAGAATTTCAAGCTCCCAAAGCAACCTTAACTATTAGTTCACAACAGAAAATATCCAAGAATCTTTGGTTAGTTTAATTACCTATACATGTACATTAAAAACGATACATCGAGTCCTACATTAATTTCGTTCATGTGATTTCTGGCATCAAGCAGGGTTCCAGGAGCGATGTTGAGGCGGGAGTAAAAACACGACGTAAATAAATGAAATTTTCGAAGCATTAAGCCAACACATGTGAAGAAGCTGCCAAACTGTTGAATGTGGGAGCCTGCACTGTCGCAAGACCACGGGAGTAGTCCATGATAAGGGTAAGGGCTTGCGGCTGGAATTCTGTTCATCACCTTGCAAATTTCGAACTTTGTTTTGAGACAGTGTGACGTACAAAAGTATATATAAGCCTGAAAATATTATAATATATTGAGCATTACTGTAACTTTGTAATTTTCTCAGCTACAGAAGCAGACTATTTCAGTGTGTAGCCTTCTGGCCCACTTTGCCTAACACAACCGACACAGTAACGATATGTACAGTCGTTAAAAAGTAAATTGATCTTAAGCCTGAAAAATATCTGTGCCTCCAGCTACAGCCTAGAGACGGAATAGGGACGGGGAAATATTTTCCTTAATTTTGTTTAAATTTTACGAGTATTTCACGACATATCATGTAATCGTAATATTACATAATAGGTCATAAAAACAAAGTGGCACGTTAAACAGTAACCACGAAAACTAAATAAAAAATACGTACGATACTGAAGCATAACAGATAGACGAGATACAAACAGTCAGTAAAACTTTGTGAAAACAAACAAAAAATGCACATATATTCTGAGGGGTCCAATAAAAAATTATAGGGACGGAGGCAACTGGAAACATAGGAATTTTTGTAACACCAAATCGATCTTACTCCCCACGACAAACGTATACTGGATGAACCAAAAAAGTGACACCACTTTCAAGAACGTCGATACAATGCTTCATAAACTAAAACGCCAGGTATTTTTAACTGTTTGAACAATTTTAGATTTTGCTATACATATACAGCCTAAAATGCGCTCATATATCTAAACAAAAACCTTTTCTGGGAATTCTTTCAGAACTCCAGTGTTTCTCCATCGCATCGTTCATCAATAGTTATCCAATCAATCAACCACCGTGACGAAATTACAATTTACTGACATACAAACAGAAGCCGTTGACATCGGCAGATGAAGAATGACACATCCTATTAAAAAAGACGCGACAGTAAATTGCAAATGTAATGCACTAAACAAGAGAGGAAACTCGAAATACCAAAAGACTGTCACTTTTTGGCGCACCCTGTAGATCATACATCGCCGCCATCGCCTCGCACAAGGTGAGCTTTAACGACGCAAGGCAAAAGCGGCTAGCTTGCATAGAAAATTACGAACAACGCACAGCGTATGAAAGAAAGAAAAAATGAAAAACAATTAAACAATAATTAAATAGCAGCAGCCACGACCACTGGTGGTCAACAACAATCCGTACAACGGTGCATGTGCATCAAACGATGATAGACAACAGTATTTATTCAGTGCATAATCATTACATAAGTACGCCGTCAAAAGCGCATAATATTTCTTTTCGATAACTAGCAACTAACATGATTAGGTAAAACTCCCCTCACTTGCCAACATACTCGTAGTGAACGTACAAAAAAGTGCAAGTTCGGGTAGTAAAGTGCACAACAGCAAAAACGTTTAAAGGACAAAGTTCAAACGGCGTGTTTAGCACTTTTTATGGAAACCCATCTCAGAGCTACGCCAGAGCGTCACCTGCCATAAGTGACGTGTCCCGTCTTAACCCTAGGCAGAAACGCCGGTACTCGAGTTACCTACCCCGTAGGCATATTATGCCACCAGACTTCAACCATAAAATTAGAACGCATATTTACTTCATTTTTTAAATAGATATGTAGTGGCATATCAGGCGGACAAAATAAATCTGGTATCAGCAGATAGGCTAATGAGCTTACAAAACAAGATGCTAGGTCCGTGAAAATAGACTCAACGGAATTCGGCATCCACGCTCAGCATAATGTATTATAATGTATTATAATGTATTACGTCAGCAGTAAACAGAGAATATCAGTTACCAGCAGTGACTGTTTGAAAAACGCACGTCCCAATAATTACATTTCATGAACAACAATTATCATCAAATCATCTTATACCATCAATGTACAATACTAGGAAGACTCGACTGCCACGCAATAAATGCAGAAACGCTTTTTTGATCTACCAAATAACAACTTCAATGACATCTCTCAGTACTTCAATACGCATCCAAGTTACAAAAACCACTTTCTGACAGTACATTACATACCGGGTGACATACCGGGTGCGGGTGCACCCCTGGTTGCAGGCTGGGATATCTCTTCCAGGAATACACGTTGCTAATTACTAATGTAGTGTAGTACTGCATTTTACATACGTACAATATTATAATTTTCGTATATAATTTTGCTTCTGTTGTTAATGTTTTATGATGGCCAATGGTAAACTGGGCAGTAAAACAAAATGCGTATTCAAACACCTCTCGTGCAAGGACTCAGGGTTTAAGTGAATAAATGCAAGTTATCCTGATGGCACTGGAGCTTGCACACAGTGCAAAAAATGCTGAAACTGTTAAACTGAACAAGTTCTGCAAAGTTTGATTCATTTTTATAAACATTCAAAGTGCAACTGCATGCTGACCTGAAAAGTAGAGCTTAAATTTTAAACCATTGTGCCTACTAAACCATATGATATCAACTCAATGTCGTTCTGCCATTGCTGATACGTATACTGCACAGAAATGTTTTTACGAGATTGTTTTTCTTTATTGCTGCACCCTGTATATTAAATTATGTAGGTATATTGTATATATTATTGAACTACACACGTTGAATATTATATAGATGTGAAACACTGACTTGCATACAGTCATAACAGTGAATGAATCAACTTAGATAACAACAACGAACGCACATAAGTTAGTTGTCAGCCGCAAAAATAACAACAAGAAAGACACACACCACAAATACACACACACCTAATGGGTGAACCAACTCACAACCACAACACTGACTGCACAAACAGTCACACCATCTGCATGTCTGATAAATTAAACAAACTAAACAGTGAGTAATAAGTGAGTGAGTGAGTAGGGTTTAACGTCCCGCCTGACACAGATGGCATTGGACCCTGTATATTACATTGCTGACCTAAAAAGTAGAGCTGGTCATTCCAGAATGTTAAAACCTGTTATACTGTTAAAAATTTTTTGACTTAGGAAGTGATGCCAAGAAACAATTCCAGTATAGAGATGGTCATTCCGGGGACGGCCTATCCAGGCAAAATGCACGCACACATAATAACGAAACAAGTTTAACCTTTACAGAAAAACACAAAACACGAAAACGACGTAATGCTAAAATTGTAAGAACTGCCAATTATAATTGTGCATATCTATCAAAATGGCAGTTCTAATAACCTTCTCTGTTATCCTCCAGACAGTCATCAATATCATAATGCTGTCTATTGGAGGACAAGGGGGAGTGAGTAATAATGATAACAACAACTTAAAACGAAAAAAATTTTGTTGCCACAGCATTTCTATGCCATCTTCAGCAACTAGAACAAGATTCAATATAAGCAAGTATTCACATTTCGTTTGTAAGGTTGCCACTGCTTACGCATCCCAAAATTTACATAAGTACTTGTCTGGGGTATTTTGGATAACCATCATTTTGGTTTTAACAGACTAACCTATACAAAACTAATGCAACTACAAATGAAATTAAGACACTTTCAACAAAAAATTCCAGAAAATCAAAGTTTGCAGGTATACATACGATACAAAAAGATCCACCTTGTTAACAACAGCAAACATATAAACATTACTGAAAAGCAAACTTCCAAATAAAAATTTTTTGACTTAGAAAGTGATGCCAAAAAACAATTTGAAACTAAAGAACATTGTGTTCCACAAACTAGACAAATCTCTTAGCTTTTCACATGAATCATTTTTCCAGATTTTCTCCTTCACAAAAATGTCACTGTTGAATATAAAGTCAATTCAAAAAAATTACAGGATAAGTAGCAAATCCTGTATTAAAAAACTCTCGTGGTATTTTGTCTCCTATTCCATACTATATCAACATATAATACAAGGATAATGCCTCAAGCAAAAAACAATGCACAATGCAAGGTTCACAAACAGACGCCACAAGCTTGAAATTATAACTTGACTTGTCGCAAACGAAATCACGCTTTCACTGTGCATTCGTTGTGTATCTAACGTTACCAGTAAGTGTGAATCAAAAATGCCGAAAGACTGTAACTTTTTGGGTGAATGCAGAAAAAGCCAAATGATAACTAAACTTAATAAAAAGACTGGATACCAACAACATAAAGCCTGTGAACAGAAATAACCAAGACCTGACAGTACATGTATGTTTCAATTCAAAGTCAAAGTTTGTTGCTGCTGTAAAGAAGCAATTAACTACAGAAAGTGTAATTTTGTTTATGTGAGTAAAGTGTAAAATAAGTTTGAAATATAAAAAGTTTTTTACGAATCGCTCACACTGTCAGGGATTGGGGTTACATAATCTAGTGAGCGCGCTGCACGACGGCGACGCACGTCCGAGCTGGGCCAACGCCCTGAGCGGGGGCGGCCGTAAAGGATGATTGGCAGGTAGCGCCTACAAGAGGAAGCGACAATGCAGATGGGGGTTCTTTGCTACTGCGACCGTACAGGCGCCGTATCGGAGGCTGGGAGTGCTTACGGTGTTGACATGTTACTGTGTATATAACTGTAATATACGTGTACGAAGAAATTCGTCTTATTACTCAGCACACACTACCATTTATAATTTTATACAGTAACTGTGCACTTCCTAAGCGTCGGACGATGATCCGTTCGTAACACACACAGAATTTACAGCACAGCAAACCACATAGAAAAGAACATCAGAAACAGAACAATTAAAACCCGTGTCATTTGCATCAAACAAAGCGACTGTATTGACAACATAAGCGGCACCAACATATTGTTTATTAAATAATGGATAAAGTGATATTTATTAATGAATGACATCATGATTTTATTTATCAAATGCACAGACATAACTTGTCCTTTGCTTGATACTAAACAAGCACTTCGAATGCTAGCCAATTTTGTAATGTTTTACTGCTAATGTGCTAAAGTACAAGAATGTACACCATTTACCGATACACACGAAAGTGCAGTTTGTAAATGGCATAGTTGCATAGTTTTAACGATCATCGAAAAAAAATCTCTGGCTGAAAGACAGCCAACATTCTGATTATTATTACAACAAGTTAAGCTAAAGTAAACAGAGGTGGCTTGTTTTAACTTTGTACAACAATGGACAACCGAACTGCCAAGATGATAATAAGTCCATGCTTTTGGGACAAAAACTACGGTAGTTTCTAATGGACAACCACTATATAAAAGCCACGTTATCATATATCTCTAAGATTTTGGAATTTTCAGACTGAGTGGTGCCGCTTATACACCATGTCTCAAAAAACTGCGTCATTTTATTTTTCAAATAACTCTGTGAAACAATGGACAATTCTGATAATTTTTGGCCAGCAAAATCAGGAAACAATTTTGCATAAATGATTATAGTTTTGGCCATCTCACCTTAATACAGTCGCTACGCTACCTTGCGAAATGCAGAAGTCGCAGTTTGGCCGTTTACAACAATGAGTGTATGCTGGATTGCGCATGCATCGGCCCAGAAAATCACTAAGACCAAAATATCATTTGAAATCTGTATTTCATCTAATCGTACTGATTTTAAGATCATACGTCAACGAAGTGAAATGACGCATCAACATCGACTGAGCCGCTCTGAGTCAGCGGTAACTGAACGTGCTGTTGGCGAGTGGCGTCAACGTCCACCGGTTGCGTTTTTGCTGGAGAAGGACATTTTGAGCACATGCTGTAACAAAGATGAGTAAATGGCTAAACTACGACTTCTAAATTTCACAGGGTAGTGTAGTGACAGTACTAAGGTGAGGTGGCGAAAACTAAAGTTATCTGTGTCAAGTTGTTTCGTGATTTTGTTTACCAAAAATTATCAAAATCGGCCTTTGTTTCACAAAGTAATTCAAAAAAAGTGGCACAGTTTTTTGAGACACGGTGTGTTTACCAAAGCTGTAGACAAATGCCGAACGACTCACAACATTCAAACTGCACATACACAGACATGCATGCATACAGTGTTCGGAGCGAGTCACTCAGCAGTGGGAATGTTGCTATTACTAGGAGAGCATCATTAACTGCCAGCCGTCATCCATGCGCTCAACGTATGGCTGGATGTTTGAGCATAGGTAACATACAAATGCACAGACTGATACAGTGGTGATGACACCTATCCATTTTGGGGCTGAGGGCAGCAAGCTCTTGCGAATGCAAGTCGCCAAAAGTGTCAAGGTGAGCAGCATATGAAAAGTGTCGTAACTCATGAATTCCCCTACTGACAGTGAGGCCCCAGCTGTTGGGCAACTTTTTGCAATTCTTCAAGGCCCTGCAGTAAACAGAGTCTGCTTAAGATATACAAGACAAACATAAAGACTAACTAATAAGCCTACAATCACAGATGTAACACAAGACACAATGCTATATGTCATATGCATTTTTATTTTGTGTTTAACTCAACGTCGAGGTAACATTTACTACTGATTGCTGCCCATGATGTATAGGTGTCGTCACCTATATTTACTCACAGACTAATGCACTATGCAGAGACACTATGTATTACCATTGCTGGAATGTATAAACGTACACAGTGGGATCCCTAAGAAGCTTTAATGTTAATGTAACGCAATGCTGCACAAATATCTGCTGGCCTTGAAGCTGCTGAGTTGATTAGTATTTAGTTGATAGCAGACATTCTTGGTTATAATTTCACTTCTGAAGTGTGCATAAATAACACAAAAACAAAAATACATTTACAGTTAGATATACTGTAAACAATCTGGCTGCCAATATTGGCAAAAACAATTTAAATACTGACATACAAAATATCAACAGAACTGTCCAACGTCATGTAGGAAGTGTGACTATTTTACCCTGACTGAAAAATGTCAAAAGCAGTTGTCCACTGCACAACAAATGCCATTCAAATATGATAATGTGGGTGAGCAAAGCATAGCTAACCTGACAAATCGGTTTGCTAAAGCCAAAATTTTTTTATAATAAAAACTGCTTTACACAGTTGATGGGGAAAAATAGGCGAAAGAACTAAAAGCAGCGTGAAAAGATAAACCATTATCAAGACTTGTGCTGCGGCTGGCAAAAATGACTCAACACAACGTAATATACTGTATGTGTCCTTCAACATATACTCTCTACCCATCTTTGTTCAAAATTTTATCAACTACTCATAATTTTCTAAATACTCTAGCAAAAAAACACACAGATAAGAACAAAAACAGTATTTTGATTCACTGGAGGCAATAAGAATGAGTCAGAACTGACAGCATTATTCCAGTAAATAAAAGTAGTTTGTCATGTACGAACATCACCTATCCGAAGGACAAATGCATTAATACCAACAAGCAATGCATATCGACAGCATGCAACATACATACACTGTATGTCGAACAGACTAAAATTAGCTATGATAGCCTAAAGGAAACGAATTCAAAGGTAACAACTTCCAAAAAAAATAAATTCTTGTGTGTGACAACACGTGGCAAGAAAACTCGTCAGTTCATTCCGAATTATGCTGGATATCTCAACACAGCAAACAAAACAGTAACATCCCAGCATATCAGCAACAAGGGTGCTTGCACGTGTGGCAAAATAATACAAAAAAACTAGGAATGAAATCGCTATCGGCTCTGTTCAATGTTCATCACAGATCGAAACGTGACGCTACAGAAATATGCAGAGTTACAACTCTTTATTGCAGGAAATAATGCAATAAAATGAAATAAGTTGCTTTACACTTGAGTTAGCTTGTTTTATTTCATTGTACACATGCAAGCATCCCTAGTGACAAGTCGGTAACAGCTGCACAATCAACTCAGTAAGCATATACCGTTGATACATGTATACATAACATTGAACTAAGTGCTGGCATAATGAAGAAAGCTGCATCTATGTATGAGCTGCCTGTTCCTGCATACTACAAGCCTGCTACTTGGGACTAATATCACAGTAAGTTCGTTCAGCTTTGCCGGCATGCATCGAGTCACTGTCGACAGCACGGTCAAAGCGAGATGACCACACAAAGAAATGAATTCACACGTGACAAAGTGACGGTTTCCTCTCACTTATGTTCACTCACATCAGTATTACTGATCTACAAAAACCATACTAAGTTCTTCCCAACCCACAACGCCCATAGGGTGGCGATGATCTAAGTTCACTTAAAAGTTCAGCCAGACACCAGCTTACACTGTCAGACCACAGATACAGAGCTACTGCATCACACGGTGTGCCTATTCATGCCTGCCCCAGCTTACACTGAAATTCGTTGCAGCTAAACATGGAAGGATGGCCAGGCTGAGTTGACCTGGTATCAGTGTTCACAGTTTTGATATACAAAAGCTGTACTGATGTACACCAATGCACAAAAAAAACTAAATGATGTAACAGTCTTACTGACAGAACACAATGTAAATATTGACGATATATTCTTGCAACTGACGAACTGAGCAAACAAGAAGAAAACAACGGCGAATGACAAGCTAAGAAGGCAAACAATGTAAGCAACATCGTGACACGAACAACCACGCACCAGACATGATTATGTACATATACATGACTTACAAAAACAGCAAACAAGCTCAGTGAGATAATAAGTAAATAAATCCGCAATTCAACTAGCTGGTAACATACACACAGTAAAGGAATCAATGCAACGAACGTTCGTTCAAGCTGCAGGGTATCAAACTGTCATCGTAATTCAGTTGCTCGCTGACACGATGTGGAGTGGAGTTGTGCTGAAGTTTACACTAACATCATTAAGTCCGAAAAACCACACCAACCACACACGGTAGTAGAAGAATGCAAAATTCAAAACAGCAGCAGCATTGGTTGAAAGATGAACTGGTGGTCGCCGGCGCCGAGCAATAAGTAAGTAAGTAAATAGAGCTATACGTCGACGACCATCTTCTTATGAACATCCAGACTGCCAACGACCTGAGCAACAGTTTTACACAATTACCATCAGAGCTGCTTGAAACAATCAACTGATTCAAATCAATTCGGCAAAACAAATTGAATTCAGACTCAGTTCAAGTCGACCCAGTAATTTCATGAAGCACTGAAACCAAGTTCTGGGGGGAAGTAGCATTTCTGCAATGCTATTCACACTAACTGCACATGCATGTTCACACTGCACACAACTTCAATGAGTACTCAGTTACAAAAAATTCAATAACTTTGCCACAGTTACAGATAATGAAATGCCCTTTGGCAATTTTACATGACTACAAATGGGTAATAAACGTGTAATACTTCACTTCAAATGTCTGAACAATTCCTCAAAAAATGTCAAAATAAAGTTGGTAAAAACTATAGGGGATACTTTTTGCTGCCTGTTGTATGAGTGACTAAGGCAAAGTGCACACTGTCAACTAGAGGCCATCCCAATGTCATCATTCCCAATTCACATAGCTACTTTTAAAATAAAAAGAAATATGAAGTAAGTCAAAAGTAACTACAGTTCAACCCTCCATTGCTGACTTTAGTTCAACAACTAATATGTTATACTTCACATTTCTGCAGTAGAAAATTAGCACATATAAAACATGCCATTCTCATTCCTGCCAATTTCTTCTCGTTCCCACTATAAGCTATATTGCTATACCCATTCCCACGGGATTTCCCACTTCCAGGAACACCTCAGCTATCGATTGAGAGGGTGAGATTAACAGTTTTGGAAATATTTTAAAGGCCAAATCACACTATTTTACATAACTGTTAAAAAGTGCTAATTGGCTTTATGAAATGCTAATTTGTCAATATTCATTAATCTTCTGGTTGCTAATACATCTTAATACCCTAAAAATAAGGTTCAAACTACTCAATTTTCCCTTTTCACGGCTTCGGCAATTTTTGAAACTGAGATTTAACTTGCAGTAGGGTTGCTAACTAGCTTTACTGCCTTGAGGTCAAATGCAGCTTAATTTAGGACCAAATAGCCTCAAAAAGCCACATATTCCATCAATAGCTGCTAGCCCACTAAAAAACCACAATATTCCATTACATTGTTAATTTTATTAATCGCACATCTCTAGTAGTGAACAGACCAACAATGACATCATTTCTGATGCCATATACGAGGGCCATCCCAAAAGTTTCCGGCCTCGACATATTAGACAACAATATTTTCCACAATCTATACATTAGTGAAACGTACATCCTTTACGAATTATAATGAGTCGATTGCGGATATGACGTTGTTGTAATTTATGAGGTCATATAGCTCTAAACCAAAACGATTTGGAGCGCTAACGCAAACAACATAGAATCAGGCTCACTGTTGCATGACAATTTTCCAGTCCGTAGCTAGGTGTACCAAAGTGGAGCCCCGTGC
>Ga0056128_1006456_pt1 | contig 14796 bp, 13 predicted proteins | sample WorMetLIZISLAND2_FD_71113 | JGI IMG/M metagenome (GOLD analysis project Ga0056128, IMG submission 71113) | Marine gutless worms symbiont microbial communities from Max Planck institute for Marine Microbiology, Germany - Olavius geniculatus... ...
CGAACAAAATGTCACAAATTACGCTGTAAGATATGCAAACCGTTTCACCAAATACTGTGCATCAGAAATGTACTAAATAATAAATTATTGTGCTCACAATACAACGAAATCGTACAATGAAAATCTGTCGCTGTTTGAGTTAGATTTGTGGGAATTTGGGATAAAATACAGACCTTTATTACAATCATGCCGAAGTGCACATAATGATAGTACCGTGGTGTGTCCTTGTGAATGACAGACTTGTGTCGCAGCCCAAAATCGCCAAAAAAACCATAAAACCCCCTATTTTGGCGTTCAAGGTCATCCAAGGTCATTGAATTCGGCGCCAATCGAAAGCCAGCATATGATTTCCTATCGGTGATTTATAGTAACCTAGGCCTTATCTCGCAGCGTTATTAAGATACAGCGAGTTATTGGCCAAAAATCGCAGATTTTGCTCACCCGCCTCTCATTTAGGGCCCTCATTCGGGGTGACCCCCTTCGGATTTATGGAAAAGCTTTACGGTTCCTGAAACTAGAGTCTTCCAGGCAGCCGATGGTGAAGATTTGGTGATCCTATCTTGCACCTTTTTTTTACTGATCCACCTGTGTGACAGACAGACGGACAGAATTGTGATGGTTAAGACGCGCTGAAAGCAGTAGCTGCTTTCGCGTGTAAAAATTGCAAATACTGGAATATTCTATGCTATGGGCAGCAAACAGAAACTCACATGAATCAACCAATAGTTTTTTCCAGCTAAGTTTTTAAAGTATCTAATAACTGAAAACCCGTACAAATCCAAAACCCATCAAATTGGGCCTTTTATAGAAACCTGTTTAACCTGAAGAAACCCATAAACTCAAACCCCCCTCCCCTCCCAAAAAAACAGCAAAAAACCTGCCAAGTTGGACTTTTTTAATACACGTTTTCTGCAACCCTGAAAACTGACACACTTCCCCTTCAGCCATGACACCACTGACGTCAGTCCAGTGCTGCAGACAGTTTGGTAGACATGGGCAGTGCGAGTGCTAGCGTGGAATGAGCAACAGCAGCACTGGTTAACTTTGGACAAATTTGACGTGACATGATGTGCACAACTGTGCAGTCCACAAGTGTTATGGGTCACTATTCCGACAAATGAGGCTCAGAGAAACAGAATCATGTTGAAGTAAGATAACATAACATGAAGACCCAGTTGTTACGGTCAGGATTAGAGAACTGTCGGAACAGCACCGATCAAAATAGTGACCCGAAACCGTCCAAGAAGTGCAGCCAGAGATGTCTTTAACGCTGCTCATATGTCTCAGTTACCAGCATTCACTGACCGATGTCTGTCAATAGCGACCTACAAATAACATAACATATCATAGTTTGACGTAAGAATATCTCAGGAACAAAATGTGCTTAACCAAAAAAATTTACAAGTAAACATCGAAAAAACTTTTGCAAAAACATAAAGCAGTTCCTGAGATGACTTAGAAAAAACATTCGTAAATCAACTCCTAAGAAATAATTTACAGGCCTCAATGTGAATAAACTGACATCAACTAAGCCAAGATAATGACTGCCTGTAGTTGAATATGGCATTTTCCATGGTCTTTTTGACTGACTACAAAACTGCTCAAAATTAAAGTAATCGATTAATCGAAGATAATTTTCGGAGATTAATCAATCAAGGAAAGTTACAAATAGTGCCAGCCATACAGCACAAAAGACAGCAACATATATAATATGACCAGTGGTATTGTGGGTTAGAACATGGGGAGTTGACTTTCCGACATCATTTCACATTTCCGACATGCAAATTTTCGACAGAATTCCAACAGACCCTGCAAATTTCCAGCAGAAAAGATTAGTAAATTAAAGATGCTAAAAATTTTAAGTTTGCTCCCAAATTTTCCCTAAATTTGGCTTATTTCAGCCCCAGATTAAAATTTTCCAATGTTCAGAATTTAGTGGAGGGGCAACTGCCCCCTCCCCCTTGCCATGATGCCACTGGATATGATAAGATATCTCACGTGGTGATCGTGAATAAGAGCGTGACTCGGAGCGAGAATAACGTTTGTTACGACGACCTCCGTAGCCGCCTGGTGAACGCGACCTGCGACTACAACATACACATTAACCTGTAACTTTTAACCTTCACTCACTACGTACAATACACATAATCCTAGCCTAGCCATTACCTGCTACACAGCATACATACCCTAGTACTAAACCTAACCAAAGCCTAGCCCTAGTGTAAGTAGTGCTTATTACCCATAGCTCCGTAGCCACCTGGTGACCGAGACCTGCGACAAGAAAATGACCCAACTTATTTTTGTCAGAACTTCATCAAATCTGCACCAAATTTGATAATTTTCGGCATACAGATAGCCAAGACCACAAAATTACGTAAAGTACATTCAGTGTTCACGTCACATAATTTACGTCAACGCACTACAGTGTTAAAGCAGATGCTCCAATTTGTTGCAGAATGCTTAGTTGTTGTCACCGTAAAAGTTCTAACGACTTAATTAAGCACACGATAAACTGAAAAGTAATTTATTTAGCATAATTATAAATTTGTGAAACAACATGCTTCCAAATTTTTAGAGTTTATTCTCAAAATAAACACAATGGCTTAGATGTGATGCCATGGCTGATAGCGGCAATAACGATCAACTGTTCAATATCACAGCACTCATTTATGGATTAGACGTGTTTTGAGCTCATAAGTCAGCTATTTAGTTGACTGCTATTTTCAGCGTAAAATATTTAACACTTCAAAATTATTAAATCATGTGGCACCCTCTGTCAAACTGATAATGAAAAGGTGAGCAATCTGATACTAATAATCACCGCGTAATGTAACAATTTCGAGCATCTGCGTTTGACATGGTAGTGCATTAATTCAATGAAGCGGACAATGAATGTGCCTCACATAATTTTATCGTCGTGGGTCATTTTTTGGCACACCCTGTATATATAACATTAGCAGCAGTACAGTGGTAAATTCAGTTAGGAAACCACCTCCATAAACCTGGAAAATTAGAATTTTTAAGTCTCTGACATCCCAAAATGTGTTTGCTGCATGTTAAGTACCGAAAATGGCGAGAAAGCAAGGAACAGGGTGGCCACTCTCCAGTCATGATCAAATTCCCCGACTTTTCCAGACATTTTAAGGGAACACAGATGGAGCATCGCCCCTCGCAACAGTAGTGATATGACGTCTATTGGCAACAATTTTAATTCTTTTCCAGAGAATTAACTGACCAAATTTAGTGTAGTTTAAACAATAAAGGCAAACAAAAGCGGCTTACCGTCACCGCAGATTTAAAATCATCGGAGTACAAGTCTGTGAGCAAAGCGAGCAGAAGAAATGGAGTTGAATGCAAATATTCAACTAGTAATGAACAGTTCTGGGATACTTTTCCCTGACAAGATTTTTCTCCCTGACATTTCCCTGACATGTTTCAAATTTCCTGACATTTCCAGGTTTCCCAAGTTTTCCAGACAAGTGGTCACCCTGAAGGAAGCATAAACTGACATACCCCACTGGTCGGCCAAGATATACACCAGGAGTGGGAGTGTGGGCTCGGTCAGTAATGGAATAGTCGACGCGGATTTTACGTCCATCAATCTCCGTATCAACAGCCATCTCCTTGGCCTGCAAACAACAAACATTAAGCATTTAGTAATAGTACTAGTTACATAATGCATGTTATAATCAATAAACTACACGAGGTTTACCATGCATGGCAAGTGGGCATAGGCTGTCTCAAAAACGAAAAGTCGGTAAACAGAACTATAATTACCAATAAAAAGTTAAATAATGGCTGAAAAAGAAATAATTAGTTAAAATTCCACGAATAGGTTCAAGGCCAGCATTTTAAAGACTAAGGCCAAGTCCAGTGATCTTCGAGGCCAAAGTCACTAAGGAAGTAAGTAACAGTAACAGTAATAGTAACAGTGAAGGACAGTGTTTATGGTTCTGTCATCAATCACGGCACTGCCACTGTGGGAGTTCACTTGGTACATTTGATGAATGTAGCACGAGCAGCCACCGACATTTGCACCAAACCAATCAGCTTCAGCCACATATCCACCTAAACTGACAACTAAAGTATTAAATTCACCATCGCCATTTATTAATTTACTAGTCAGCTCATACTCACTTTACCATCCCACAGAGAGTAGGGTAATGTCAGTTGTGCACAAATGCTCTCTGGTAACAATACAGCAATTGAAAAAGCTCCATATCTGGCCCACACACACCGCTTTCCATTGCCCCCATTCTTGCCCCTTCCCACGTTGCACCTTCCCCTTCAGCTTCAGATTTCTAGTGCTATACAATGTGCACATACACTACACATATAATGTTCTGGTCCCATTCTGAATAAAAAGTTGGGGAAGACTGACCTAGTTAGTGTAATCAATCTAGATCATGTCCTGACACAAGACTATGAGAAAAACACAGCATGCACAATACAGCATTGACATAATGCCCTGTGGCTTAACCACGCAATTCTGACTGGGCAAAGTAGTCCCTCAAGTGGGGGTTGGGAAGTTAAGGGGTGCAGAAATGTCACCGGTACTGTCAGTGCGAAAATGAAACACACGAATGCAGGGATGTGCACGAGACCTTCTGAGCTGAGACCGAGATGAGACTCGAGACCCATGTCTCCAAGACCGAGACGTTCAAAATTTTGTCCGAGATGAGACGTTGCAGCTTCCGAGACGCTGGCTGAGACCTTGAAGCTCCCGAGACTCTCGAGAGTCTCGGGAGCTTTAACGTCTCGCCCAGAGGTTTTCCGCGACGTATAGTGAAACATATTGGCAATGAAAAAAATTATACGGATTAATTAACTCGCATCATGTTAAGCGCTTTCTATTTGAGATATTGTGGATTTTTGCACTTTATTTTGACAATTATCATTGAATAATTAACGGCTTGCAAAAAAAACGCTGTAAACGAATATGTCTAAGCCACAAATGTCATGCTGGTTAGTATCGCTCTAACTGCAGCTACAGTATGCACAGCGCATGTCTGCACAAAATGTCTCAACGAGACGCAATGGCCCGAGACCCAAGACGAGACCTACTGGGCCGAGACCAAGACATATTGCTCCGAGACCGAGATGAGACCAAGACGTTCAGGATTTTGTCCGAGATGAGACGAGACGTTAGTACGTTTCGAGACCGAGACGTCTCGACTGAGACCACATCCCTGCACGAATGCACCGACTGCACACTGACCTTAAGCTTTAATTTAATTTAATTTTTAATTTTAATTTAAAATTTTATTTTCCAAATATTTCTGAAACCTGGAAAATCAAAAAAATCCAGAACTTTCCGGGAGGTGCAAAAAACCTGTTGGACAAATAGCTACTAAGTGTGTATACGGTATTTCCTGCTAAAAGAATAACTATCTAAGGGATAGAGAAAAGTTGAGAAAATGACCCAGTGGGGGGGGGAGAAGATAAACTAAAATGGAGGACGGAGCATTACTAAAGCCAGCCTCAGCCCCTGAACACACCATCACGTAGCCTTCAATTTTCTGTTTTCCTCTTCCATTTTCTATCTTCAACTTCAAATTATTCTTTCTTCAAACCTTTCACATACATATCAATACAGTGTCATGACCCACAAGTCTCTATTGTTTAACCAGGTTCTACTATATATACTAGCTAGAGAGAGCAGAGGGCAGATAAAATAATTTATTTAAAACTGAGTGAACTAGTAAAACAAACCATCAGTTCCACTGCGCATGATAGTGTGACAAAGATGCTGTAATATTTGGAATGCATTGTTAGGGTTAGAAATAAGGTTATTATTAGCTATGGTAGGCCTTAGCAAAAGTAGACCCTTCCCGAAAAGTGAGGGGTAGACAGGCAAACACTAATAGCATGGTGGGTTAAAAAAGTAGGTGTAGAAAAAGTTGCAATGTTAGACAGACAGATGCAAATTTGCGACAGAATTCAAACAGAGAGTTGCAAAATTTGACAGACAAGATTATGAGTGCTCAAAATTTCAAATTTGTGAATGCAAATATTGCCACAACATTTTCTGACAGCTGAAAATTTAGGGAGTGCAGCAGCTGCCCTATTCCCCCATCCATGACGCCACTAGTACACACACAAGAACTCAGTCACCTCGACTGCATCATCATAGTTCCTCATGTAGACGAACGCGAAGCCTCGCGACCGACCGGTCTGATGATCGAAGACAACCTGTATCTCATCCACCGGCCCATACTGAGAAAACACCTCACGAAGGTCACGCTCTTGAGTGTACAGACTCAGGCCAAACACGCCCAGGCACCGGCTTGCCTGAGGATTGTCCTACACATCAGACACCAGCTTACACTGCGAGACCACAGTATAACATTTGATCAGACAACTTGAACCATATCAACAGGCCCATGTCGTGTGAAAACACGTCCCAGAGGTCACATTCCTGCGAACAAAGGCTCAAACCAAACCCTCCCAGACACTGAGTTGTCTGAGGGTTCTCCTGCAGACACTGGCTTACACTACGAGAACATACTTTGCCACAGACACCAACTTAGATTGCGGGACCATGGTCACAGTTTTTCATCTAGACCAGACATCTGCTTGTCCGAAGGTTTTACTGCAGCAAAACATGCACCATCAACATCATCAATTGAGGAAGGGGTTCAAAGAAAGTATTATCAAGGCCAAGGCCAAGGACAGCAATCTTTAAGACCAAGCCCAAGGCCTAGACCAAGTCCAAACCTTTTCAAACCAAGGTAAGGGCCACAGTTTTGTTGCTCCTTAAGATAGAGGACCTCACCTCTGATAATCACTAGCTTGTCGGTGGGTTCTACTTCAACAAACAAACGTACACCATCCGCACAATCATAATGAGTACTGAAACCAAACATAAAATACTATGATCAAATTACTGGATTACTAAGTCCATTAATAACTGAATACCAGCACCATGCAGACAAAATTTACTGCCAAGTCATGCTGCCGAGATATTTCGCAATGTTTGAATAACAGCTGTATTCCAATGGTGCATCAGAAGATTTAATAACTGGCATCTCAAAATACTACTGCAGCCACTACAACAAATACTAAAAGTACAAATAGAATGTAGACTGACTCGGTTGCCGAAATGTCTGCGTCGGTGTGACATCGGTGACCTGCTACGATGACGTCCGCCAAATGAACCACCACCGTCGTAGTCAGCATAGTCACTGCACAACACACATACATATTAATGATAATAATAATAATTTTTGAGACACCTTTGGATTTTTCCAAGGGTTCGAAAACAATATGTAATAATAATAATAATAATACTAAAGTCAACGTTTGTGGTGTTTTCACTATCACAGATGCTACTGCAAAAGTTCACCCAGTTCATCTGACGAATGCAGCACACAGCCCCAGGTATCAGCCAACCAGTGGATCAAGCCGATCAGCTGGAGCCAATAGATCTGCCCATAGGCAGCTATCTTGACTACATTCAGTTACCGTCCCACAGTCACGGAAAGTAGAAGGCTGACCATAAGTACGGTTGATCAAAAATGAGACATAAAATTGAGATTATCAAATGCTGTAAATAATGACTGCAATTCCAAAATCCCAGCCATTTTCAGCCAATACCGAATCCAAAAATCAGTGGCATTCCAACTGCAAGATTTCAAAAATTGCTAAAATAGTACTTCTTTCAACGCTTTTGAATGCTGGATGATAAAATAACAATTGCAGCCATTTCATAAAAATTATTAATGCACTCAAGAGTCTTTGCTGTGCACTGTATGTTGAATTTTGACAGTCACAGTCACTCCCTACACCTACCGGTGGCCTACTACATCCTATACATTTCACAAGTAAGTCTAGTACAGCTACTTTGGGGATACTGACTCAAAGTCTTTATCGCCCAATATCTCAACTCTGCCCAGCCATTAAAATACTAGAAAGACTACTTCTTCCAATCTTGGATCAACACCTTCCCAATAGTGACATTCAACATGGCTTCCATCGAGCTCACTCGACTCATAATTCTGCCCGTCTGTCTGTCTGTCTGTTTTGGTGTCACGTCCCGGTTCCATTTCAAGCCCAATTCATAATCCTAATTCCGAAAATGGGATCCCAGTATTACAAACTTTTTAATCCCAGACCCTGAAACTGAGAAACCAATCTCAGGACTGCAATCACTACCAGTAGTTTTAAATGTCTGACGTACCGCCGGGAGGAACGTTTGCGATCGTAGCTGCGAGAACGAGACCGCGAGTATCGACGATGACTGCGCGACCTAAAACGACGTAACGCATGTCACATGTCTCAACACTGGCAATCCCATCAGTTCCCATCATCAAAGCAGGACTGAAAACATTGGGGACTCTTCTTCCCTTTCCCTCCTACTTTGCCTTCCTTCCACCCCATCCCCTTTCTTCCCTAACCTTTCCCATTCTTTCCCACGCCCTTTAGAAGTAGGCACCTTAAGTACAGCTTGAAAGTCTTCAGGGTGCACGAATATGAAAGAAAACAGACAGACAGACCACGCTACAAAGAAATGTGTAGCTACACTGGGAGGCATAAAAAAACACACCAAAATTTTTTTACCATAACGTGAAGAAGGGTTATTCAATTTTAATAATTTTTGGTACACATATTCACGACACAACTGGCCATCAAATGGCCGTTCAGTTTCCCACCTCACCCAACGTCTGCTTTTGCTCTACCTGGTAAAAACAGAACAGACAAAATATACATTAAAATCAACAAAAAACTTTAGAAAATTTTATCTTTTCGAATATGTGGCCACCAACAGCCAATCAATTACAAGTTTTGACTGTTGTGCAGCAGCACATCTATTAAACAGGCCTACCATTCAAGACTATTGATAAATTCAAGGAGCAATTGGTGAAGTCTAGATTGGTCTGGAGCAGAACGTTATCGACGCTGCTATCAACTAATGGAAAAAGTGTCTCCGAGCCAAGCCCATCAGGGGCCAACATTTCAAACATTTTTGTAGGCAGTTAGTAAATGGACAATTAAACTATCAGCTAAAACGATAAAAATATAGACAGAATGTGTGTTTTGTGTGTGTTTTTTTTGATTATGCAATAATACTAGTGGTTAAAAATGCAATATTTTGTTCGTTTTCTTTCCTCAGGTAGTGCAGAAACAAACACTGGGTGAGGTGGGAAACTAAACAGTCATTTTATGGCCAGCTGTATCAGGAATATTCTTACTAGAGCTGTCACAGTTGACGCGTTAATTAACGCGTTAATAAATTAACGCGCGTTAAAAAAATTAACGCGAGTTAAACAAATTAATGCACATGCGTAAATTTACAGCAGTGATGCCCCGATAAAGCGTGGCTATGTGTGACGATTTCCTCGGACAACATTTTGGACGAGAAAATTGGTGCGTGTAGCTACGGCATTACACGTTTAAACTAAAACGTTTGCGCAACATCTTCGTTTGCGTCTAATAGGGTGTTTACACGATCCAGCAAACGTGCAGTAAACTTCCAGCAAATGTATTCAAAATACATGTGCTAACACTGGACGTTTGCTGGATAATGTAACTGTAAACATCCCGGCCATAAGTTACCTGCGGACATAAAAAATTCAGAACACTATGCTCAACAGTCTACACACGTTTTGCGTCAAGGTATAATGGCAACAAGTACATGTATTAGAAGTCAGAGAAATAAAAAGGTAAGCAGAAAAACAGGCGACGGGAGAGGAGAAATTCTTCGTTCAAGCAATCAGCCGTTAAAATAAAATACTGTAATAGTTAAATAGTAAATAGTCTAAATACGTTTAAAAAATAATAAAAAATATATGTGTTTTTAAAACTTTTTTTCATTTTTCTAACTTTCTATATTTTACAGGAGAGTCCCATAAACGTCTTGGGCCCGGGGTAATTTACCTCCTACTCTCCATCTCGACGGGACTGGGTGCGTTAATTTACACGTTAATTAATGCATTAAAAAAATTAACGCACTGCGTTAAAGTGTTGAAAAAAAATTTATGCCTTGACAGCTCTAATTCTTACCAAAACTTATTCAAATTGGATCACTTTTCTTCAAGTTATGATGAAAAAATGTTGGTGTTTTTTTATGTCTCACAGTGTTCACCAAATAACAAAGTAGAACATGACAACAAACCGGAAAAATGATGACAAAGTTCCCACACTTTCACTGACAAAAAAAACCAGTACTTTTGCTAGACCATCAAAACATTTTTATGGACCTTCTTGGAATCAATCAATGTATCAGTACAGATTAGAGACAACAAACAGTTACACACTGCACATACAGAGTTTAAAATCCAATGCAAAGTAAGCAAGCAAGTGCTATGCTAGTGCTACATATTGTTTATATGACATCACCCACCAAGATTTTCATTAGCATGACTTTCATTTTCCATGACTTTAAGCTTCAATTTCCAGAACACTCCAGGGTCTAAAAAATCAAGGAAATAATCCAGGACTTTCCAAAAGGTATGAAAACCCTGCAACATTGAAGAAAAACATAAGAGCAGACCTAGATCTTAAATATTGACGACGACTTTGCGACCTGCAGAACAAAAACTGAATCAGATGACTCAGGACAAAATTGCTGTCAATAACTTGTTAAAAATGTCAAACTAAAAGGGCACTCAAAAAGCGCAAACCTCTGCCAATGCTACGTCGATTTTTTCCCATCGAGTTCATCAAGTGGTAGCACTGGGCCTACTGTATATTCGGTGAACATTTACACTGTCCAGCAATGGAAAAAATCCTTCAATTCTATCCTGGATAATTACCTCTAATCTGGGTCAAATCAAAACTAGCCTTCCTTGAAAATTTTAGCTATATCCACCAGTAACTTTTTGTGTAAAGTTTCTAAAAAACCAACAGAGTAACAGGTAGATAAATAAATAAATGCTGAGTGTATCACATGACCTTCATAGAGACTTTACTTCTTTTTCAATACCAAAAACAACACTTTGCATGCAGCAACAAATGTTACTACCCGGTACTTCCAATGCATTTATGTTACTAACTAATGAAGGATTTTCATCAAATAACATAATATATAATTTAATATAAGTTAATATGACAAAGTACACAATGCAATGCAGTACTACTTCATGCCAGTGAATGCTAGTCATTTAGCATAATCATTAATATCTGACTTCATAACTACCGGTATTTAATTTAATACAATGGTAGCAAAAATCTTGAAGTTCTCAAGACTTTTTCTCAGGAACAAGACCAAGACTTTATTTTTTGTCCTTAGGGCTCCTCAAAACCAAGACATTGGTCTCAAGGACTACACCACTGCCAGAGAGATAAATGATCTGAAAAAAGCATACCTTGATCTACGTTTGTGTTTTCTCGACCTGTGAAACAGCACACATTGTCTATATAATCTGAATCAACCAGCCTTGAGGCACATTTTCAAGGACAAGACGAGGTAAATGGCCTTCGAGCCAAAAACCACTTAAGCACGAAGTAAGTATGACACTTTTATGTTGTGCATCAAAAGCCACCTCAATTTTTTTTCAAACAGCAATGAACCATAAAAAATGCTCAGACAAACATATACTTTTCAATGTTTCAGACTAGTTACCCAGTACTTCAAATCCCAAACTAGTTATAACAGTCAGAACAAGAAAAAATCATACATTTTCAGTTTCAACTTTTATTGCAAGTGACTAAAGGCCAAGGCCAAGGGGAATGAATATTCAAAATTGAAGCCAATACCACAATCTTTTGTCCATAAGGACCCCATCCCTGTGTGATATGGACACTATACAGAAACATGCCTATGCAGAAACACAGAAATGGTTTTTGAAACAGAGTAAATCTTGGGTTAGTTAATCTGAGAACAAACCCAGAGGTAACTTAAGATTCACAGGTTACCCCTATGTTACCCGTGAGTTTCAAAAGCCAAGCATAAGTAAGTATGTTAATGAGAATAAGCATAATAATGACTCATGCTGAGTGCATGTGGGTTTTAATGAGAATTTTGGTAAATGCTTCAAGCATTTAGGAAAATCCAGGTTTATCCCCAAACCCACTAAAATCTCCAACCCTGCCCTAATCCTAATATCCCAAAGTTGATCTAGTCATAGTTGGCGCCAACAAGGTCGGTGCGGCGTTTTGTGACACAAGGCCAAACTTACCTTGATCTTGAACGTGAATCCGAATGATCTGACTGATTCGACCTTCCACGTGACTGTGACCTCGATGATGAATGAGATCGCGATCTCCTGGGACTATCCTACACAGTACATGCTACTTGTTATTCACCATCCACACAGAGAAAAATGAAAGTAAGTAAGATAGCTTAAAAGGCACAGTTTAACAGTTACTCACAATGTACAGCAATTTCAACACCCAAACAGAAATGTCTTTAAAAGCTGCTTAACTAGTTCAAAGCTAACGAAGTTAATCTAAGCAAATATGATGCTATTTTCCATGCACCACAGATGGAACTGCATCCACAAATGGTCCATAGGACAAATAACACCAAGTGTTACGCAGTGACTATACGCACGGCCGGCCATATGTATAGATAAATAAGGCATGTGCACCCGGCCAATGAAACAAGAAATCTGAGCTAATGCTCATGAGATACACAAGAGCCTATAGCAGTTCCAGTTTGCAGGTAATCTTGGTCTATCTCCATCCACTTCATTGCAATTCATTCCCCAGCAGCTAAAAACTGTAAAAGGTCACCAAAACACTATATTTTTGCAGTTCAGGTTATTCAAGGTCATAGATGTTGACACCATTAAAAAGCATGTGATCAGTGCTTGTTATGATAAGCAACATGTTTGTGTTAGAGCTGTCAAAACATTAATTTTTTAATGCATTAACGCACTGCGTTAATTTTTTAACGCATTAATTAACGTGTTATTAATGCACCCAAACCCTTCGAGAGGGAGAGTAGGGGGTAAGTTACCCTGGGCCCTGCAACGTTTAGGGGGCCCCGGGTTCATGTATTTTAGATTAATTAGTTAGTTAATTAACTTTCCGCTACATATTAGTCCCACCAGGCTGTCAAGTCCTGGCAACAAAAGTCTGGAGGTATCAGTGTCGTGCAGCTCAGCGCCTGACAGTGACGGAGGCAGGATTCCAGCAGCTCGGCAGCTTCGGGCGTTATCCGTCCCTGAACTGAAAGTAGTAAATTTTGTGCTGATCCTATCAGTTCGCCGAACTGAAAATAGAATTAGGGCACGTTGCACCAACCATACTTAAATTTAAGTATATGCTTAACCACCGTACTTAGCAGAAAATGCATTCATTTAAGCAGGCCAGCCTGCTTAAACGTCACTTAAAAATAAGTGGCCAAAGTTGCCCACTTAAATTTAAGTGGTACTTAACTAAGTACATACTTAAAATTAGTTGGTGCAACCGGCCCTTAATGTTATAAAATTCGGCCCAGTACTTACCACTGTGCAAAATTTTGCGCTGATCGGCCGATGCATCTTGGAGATCTCATGATTGAAATAAAAAATAAATAAATAAGTAAAACATCTGCAGTAAAACTTAAGTCCTCCCAAAAAGTATCGTTTCCGGGCAGACTAATAATTAATTAACTTGGCGACCGAATTGACTGGGGGCCGAAAAGTCCTGCGGCCATACCGTCTGCAACACGCCAGATGTCACTAAAGACACTGTCCATGAACGTTAATTCTATTTTCAGTTCGGAGAACTGATAGAAGCAACGCAAAATTTGCTACTTTCAGTTCGGGGAAAATGGATTACGCCTGACGCCGCCAGGCCGCTGAGATCCTATCGCCATCACTGTTAGACGCTGAACTGGTCTGATGTCACTGCAGCCACTGATAATTCGTCGGAAGTTGACGGCCTGGCGAGACTAAAATGTAGGAAAAAGTTAATTCACTACCTGATAAAGCTGAAATAAATAAGTTGTGCAGTAAGATTTTAGGTCCATGATGTAAGTTCACGAGCAGGCCATTATGGTTGAATTCTGCCATTTTGCAGCTGAGAGTAAACTGAAAAATTTTTAACCTCTCAGTATTTTGAACAGAATATGAATAAGAATTGTGGTGCTTAGGGTGCGTTGTACCAACCATACTTAAATTTAAGTACATGCTTAACCACCGTACTTAGCAGAAAATGCATTGCACCAACACCATCTAAGCCGTACAGTCTGCTTAAACCTCACTTAAAAATAAGTGGCCAAAGTTGACCACTTAGATTTAAGCGGCTGGCAAAAATGAGACAGACACCATCTTTAGTAGCGAACTGTGACGAAGTTATCATCCTAAATTGACGATTTTAGGTAATAGTTGTTATATACCATAAACAAAAGTGAAGAAAAGTAGCTAATACACGTGGATAATGCTGTTTGTCATTGAATATTTACAGCTGAGATCGTTTTAAGTAAAAACAAATCACTTCTAAACAGCAGTGCGCTGACGCATATGAGTTCGACATAGTCTACAAAGTTTATTTTCTCAGGTTATTTTCGTCGTCAGCCAAATATGTATCAGCCCATATTTATGTTGACTTTCATATATTTGGCCTATATATTACACTTCGCTCAAAATTATACTGTTCTGAAGTTATTTCAATTTATATAGGGCATTTCGAGGGATGGCCATTGTTGTCAATGAAGCGTGATAGCTATTACGTAATTGGTTGTCAAGGAAGTGCTGTCGTCACGTGATCGAAATTAGCCAGTGGCAAGCGTCGTTACAATTAAGTCTGTCCAAGTTCCAAGTTCCAATGCGGGGCAGGGCAGCTGTGCCGCCCCGTAGGCTTAGGCCGCCATGTGGGCCCATCAGCCATCCCCAGGAAGTTCCCAGCAATTATACTGGGTACTGAAAG
>Ga0056128_1006457_pt1 | contig 14795 bp, 8 predicted proteins | sample WorMetLIZISLAND2_FD_71113 | JGI IMG/M metagenome (GOLD analysis project Ga0056128, IMG submission 71113) | Marine gutless worms symbiont microbial communities from Max Planck institute for Marine Microbiology, Germany - Olavius geniculatus... ...
TTTGCGGAATCGGGCTGATCACGTGATCATGCCCGTCAACCAATCATCTTCATTCCGCAGATTTCGTTCCGCAAATTACTTTCCGCATTCCGCATTTCCGCAAATTACCCATACCCTGTTGTTTGGCCGTTTTCAGTTCTTCAGACCAATTTCTAGCTGTGTCTATCTCTATCCATTTTGTTACAATTCACTCTTGAACAGTGTGCCGCAGACGAAAATTGCATAAAGTCACCAAAAACCCCTATTTTGTGGGTTCAAGGTCATTCAAGGTCATCTTTGTTAATATCCTAAGCTCGTCAGCAGTATTGTTCTTGTTAATACGGTATGCAGCAAGGCTATCTCTATCTGCAACTATTTATAACTCTTTAAAAAAAGTACAATTATCTGCGCTCGCATTGCATAAAAACAAGCAACATACAAGATAACAATCGTAAATAACTGTCACGAAAAAAGTCGTAAATCAATGACAACTATATTCACAAGTTATCTAGTCAGTCACGTGTAAACAATAATAAACTTTGACCTTTACATTGCTTTAAGTAAGTAAATTTTTAATACACAAACCAGAGCCCAGTTTACCACGTCAGCAGAGATGTTGCAATACTGAAGCCACCAGTACAAGTACAACTCAAGTACCCGCTATTGCTAAAACAAAGAGTTCAAGCTAAAGCACGAAACTTGCAGTTGCAGGTCTTAACAGTGTTGTTAACAAGGACTTGATTTTCAAAACCAAGGCCAAGGACTTGACCTCGTTCAGTGACTGCTTTTGAAAATGTTTTTAAACTGTGCTTTGCAAAACGAAGTTTAAACTTTAACCACTTTTTACTTGAACTCGTTATTTAATTAAAATGTACCGCCCTTAAATTATTTGCCTAGTTTTTGTGTTTCCTAGCTTGCACTAAATCTAGCGACGCCAATGTAGCTGTAAAGTTTTGCCAGTGTTACTGTGCATAGTAAGCCTACTGACTAGAGAACTACACGGGGACAACTTTTGGCCCCATCCTTAATCGTCACCATAACTATTGTCCTCATTTTCACCCTCCCCACGGCTTTTAAAACATCATCCCCACCCGCACCCCGTACGCACTGCTGCCCTATACAACTGCCCCTATTTTCCACCTTCATGACAAGTCAAGTGCAATGCGAACTTTTCATCACAATCGCAAATGTTTGTTGTGCATCGATTTAGTGATTTAACCTAGGCCTAGGCCTACATGTAAAACACACAGTACGCACGTACAGTAGCCTTAATTTGAAAACTGAGAAATAAACATTTTTGGCTTGTCCGGCAATGCAGACATTAGAGTAGGCCTACAGGTCACAAAAGAACATCAGCCCATCAACAGAATAAGCGCAGCTGGTAGCGCGTGGAAGTACCAGCAAATGGCAGTAATTACATTTTACAAGAGGGCAGCCGCACAGGGAACAGCACGGTCGCCATGCCTCCAGGGTACCGATCCCGGCAGCCGGCCGCCCTGTTGTCATACTCCCACCACACGGAGAAAAGACAATGCAGATGAATCCAAGGGGAAGTAAACCAACAGACTGTTGGCGTCAGTTTATTTGCCAGGTTATTTTATTGCAGAGAAAGTGATTTATGACTGTACAAAAGTAAACTATAGGTCTGACAAACTGAGGCCTTGCAAGATCAAGGACTTGTAGGCCAAAGTCAAGGTCTTACACTCAAGGCACGGTCAAGGACTCAAAATTTGTCCTCTAGGACACCTCAATGTCAAGGACAACGTACACTGGGTCTTAACTCCTGTCATATCATCATGGAAATCCAAAAATGCAAGAAAACACTTTATTTTGATTTTGACTTATCAAAAAAATAGTGACATTTACAAACATACATTTCAGTTTCAATGTTTATTAGTTTTTTTCCAACAGTTTTATTATATAAGCCTAGCTCGAGGCTAGCTGTGGTTAAATAAACGTTTAGTTTTTTTTGTTTAGTTTTTTAATAATCATTTTACTTTTTACATATAATTTTAGTTTATTAGATCACTAATATCAACTTTTAATACAGCCGAGTTGCATACACACCATTTTAAGTCAGTCAATTTAAATGGAAGTAATGCAAATCGACATCCAGTGACTAATACATCATGACTAACTTAGGCCTAACCGTAGCCGTGGAAAGATTGCCATCAGTCAGTTTTCATGTCATTAATTTTTTTTGTTATATTTTACTTTTATACAACTTTGACTCCTTAAACCAGTCAACAAGTCAATCAACACAGTCAGTGATATTGTGTAAGTGTGAAGCCGTCTGCATTTTTGGAATAAATTTATTGGCTTAGGCTTAAACTGCATTTCAGTTATTACAAAGCCAGATGCGCTAAAACTCAGTCAAAGTGAAATTGGCAAAAAACAAATATGACTTCGAGATTTTTAGATAAAAATCATTTAACTTCAGCTTTGGCTTTGACTTCTGGAAATTATCTGACTTAAAAAAGCTTTGACTCAGACTTTGAGACAAATAATTGACTGGACTTGACTTAGGACTTTGACTTAAGTCAAATATCACTGTACTGCTAGAATATTGGAAAATAAAAATAAAGTACTTGCCACATATGTCGACAAGTACCTGACCCTCAAATACAAGTAAAAGTACAAGTACTTTAAAATGGTACTCGAGTACTACTGGAGTACAAGTACAAGTACTACATCTCTGCACGTCAGTACCATTACCTTAGGCCTACGTAAATGCAACAAAAGTCAAGCTTAGCTAATCGCTGGCTAGTACTCGCACCATGCAAAAAATTAAAAAAACGTCAGTCAGTCGGCTAATCCAAAATACTGTACCTTTTTTACCACCCATGCATTATATGCATTTATACCGAGACGGTATTTCCAGGCTCATGACGTCCGTTCGTTTGGTGTAACGTTGACGTACGCTAATCATACAGGTTAATTATAGGCTGCGTCGAATTTTATTACACGCTTGCCACAGAGTCACAATGCCACAGCTCTTCGCATGCGAAATTCCGGCTTTAATGCAAGAAAAACATTCTTAAATTTGGGGTTGAACAGAGGTGAAGTAGGAAAATACGCTTAGACCTATGCGTTTTTCAACCGATAGCATGTCGTCGTACGCAGTTGTAGTCAGGAGCGTCCACTCCATTGCAAATGCCTCCTGGACAAACTTGGAGAAGTAAAAAATAGAAAACTGGGGAAATTTTTTTTCGGTGGAAAATTGCCTAGAAACGCATGGCACACAATGCGACAATTCTGCGTACAACATAACAGCTCCATTTTTTCTGGTCGCTGCGCTCGAAAATTACTTGTAGCCCAGCCCTTCCAAGTCTCACGCATCTCGCGTGAGTTTCTGCATTTTACGCGCCACAGCACGTAGTGCTAAGCGCGTCTTAGCCATCGTCTAGGCGTCCGTCTGTCTGCCTGTCCGTCACACTGCGGCACTGTGTCAAAACGACGCAAGCTAGGATCAGGAGATCTTCACTGTGGGCTGCCCCCAAAACTCTAGTTTATCGTCACAAAATTTCGTGTCCTTGGGTGAGGGGGTTCCCCTCGAACGACGGCGTCAAAGAGGGGTACCCCCACTAAAATGACGTTATTTTGCCGCTGTTAGCTTTTATAGGGTGAAAACGGTTGCAGGTAAAATACAGACTTGCTGCATATCATAACAAGCACTGGTGACGGGCTTTTTAGATTTGTCAACATCGACGACCTTGAACGACCTTGAACCGCCAAAAGAGGGGTTTCGTTGAATTTCTCGCAATTTTTGGCTGAAGTGCACATTTCAACAGTGAATTGCGACGAAATGGCTGGAGATAGACCAAGACGACCTGCGTATGAAATTTTCAGCATTGAACGTAGATTTTAGCAGTCCAAGTCCCAACCACTTAAGTTCAAGGAGGCCTGTGCAAGTTTGCGTTAAAGACAGCTACCGCCCTAAAAAGTGGTTATTTTACCGCAACTATCTCGTGTAGACACAGACACGCTGCTTATCATAACAAGCAATAGTGACAAGCTTTTTAGTGGTGTCAACATCGATCACCTTGAACCCCCAAAACAGGTGGTTTTAGTAGTATTTTTGCAATTTGTGGGAAAATACTGGGTAATTCGATGCATACGTCACTTCATTGTCGTTCTTCTTCTACTTGCTTTGAAGCTAAAACCGGGTCCGGGTACCCGGGTATAAATTGCAACCGGGAACCTGGTTCCTTAAACGGGTAATGCTGCAAATCACTAGCTACAAATTTTCTCCTGATTCTGATAGTGAAAGAATTTTGAAAATCGGTTAAGATTTGACGAAGTTATAGGCATATAAAAACATTGTGCCAGTTTTTTGGCCCACACTGTATATTCCTCACAACCATGTGCGTGCAACAAAAAAAAACACTACCAGCATATCCGACACTACGAGCACATATCACACTCTATGGTTAACAATATTAAAGGAAAACTGTCAATGAAAACTGCATCTAAAACTATATGCGCGTATACTACCATGTGACACTGCAACAGCACATCTAATGTGAGTAATAATGAAAAAAACAGTAAACGTCAGAAAACGGTACATTTCAATTTAACGTGCGTTATTGTTGGCTGGGTGACAGAAACGGTAAAACATAAATCTGCTAAAGCAATTGTCACGGTTTAAATCTGGCTCCATTCCGGACTGAATGCTATTATTCAATTATTATTGAATGCTATTATTAGCCTCGTCATATGACATCAAACGATACACTGATACAATACTACAGTTGCTGCATTACAATCATATTATAGCAAAATACTGCCTAAAATATCAACTAAAATGTGCAAAGTGTGATACAATATTACAGCAATATAATGAATACATTGGAAAAATCTACAGTTGATAATCTCCATCCCTCCTGTACCTGCCTTCTCTTCCCTCTGGTCATCTTCTCCCTCTGCCTCCTTTCTCATTACTTCTCTTTCTCTCCTTCCCCCTGTCCCTTTCCTTCATCTCCTTTCAGTTTTTCTCTCCTCCTTTCCCTTATAAGTAAGTAGCATTCCTTAAATCCAGCTAAAGAATCTAAGGGAGTGGAGAAGTGTAAGTTGACTCAGTGTATGTAAACTCCCCTAGGCAGAGTGCGGGTTGAGTGAGCCTCAGCCAAAATCGAGTTCGGCTCACTTTAGATGCAACAACTTTATTATTTTCCTGAGAATCAACTGACCAAATTTAGTGCAGCTTGAACAATAAAGGCAATGGGACGAAAGTGGGACACCTTCGTCATCAGCGGGTGATAATTGACTTTGCGAAGGCGAGTGGGTGAGCTTATTGCAGGTGTCACCCAATTAATGCAAGTGACTAGGCAAACCTGTATCGTTCGGTACGCATTTAGCAAAAAACAAGTAAACCAAAACAGCACAGTTCACAACTAGCTATCAACTGCAAATTATGACGCAGTGTTTAAAGCTGAACAACAAACCAAAAGAAAAAATTCGCGAAATGACACGCCTGTGTTTGTACCAGTGAAACTTGGCTATAAAAACTATAAGAACTATAAAACTATAAGAACTATAAAAACTTTAGTTCTTCTAGTACTGCATTCAGCAGTGTTATGAAACTGTATACACAATAATAAGCAATGTACCCTGACAAACACAGCTCAATTCTTCCACATCACAGTGCAGCACGGTAGTGCGTAACACTGTTGCAAGGGCGACTATCAAAGTCAATGGGAAACCCCAGATTTTGGGCACCCGTAGCCCGCAAACCCCTGAATCAATCGACTTAAAATTTGACTTGGACGATCACGTCGGCGGTCTAACCCTACGTGCCAAAAGTGGTACAAATCGGCCCAGCAGGGTCGGTGGGGCAAAGAGGTGAAATATAATGTTCAATTAAGTTATTTTTTCTTTTCTTTCTTTTTTTACTTTTCTTGGTAGCTCTGGAGAACACATTTTAGAGCATCGCCATATTTTTTTTGCACTGGATGACGTGTTTCGGTGGAGATTGATTTTCTAGGGGGGTCTCAACATTCATCTTTAATATTTCCCCTTCTAATCCCCCAAAACCGCAAATTTTAGGCCCATTTTCGGACTCTGAAAAATTCGACTGAAAATGCTTAACAATGGAGATGCTCATCTACAAACTAGTAACTACCCTTAATCGTCATCGTAGCCCCACCAAAGTGGCATAGAGAAAAGCCAATGTGGCCTCGGAAATTCCAAATATGCGCTTATTTTAGACCCCCTGCCTACAGGTCACGTGACACAGCGCATGTGCAGTGAACTTTCAAATGGTACTTTGAGGCTTTATATCTCCGTAACGATGCAAGCTAGATGCATGGTTACAATGGACCACCAATAGTAAACTGCATATGCCGAGTTGAATGGTCACGTTACCGATGACGTCGTGACCCCAAAAGGCCAAGGTCGTGACCCTATTATCTTTGAGGTGCCATATCTCCATAAAGATGCAAGATAAACGCATGATCACAATGGACCAGCCATAGGAAGTCACCCACCGCGAGTCAAATGGTCGCGTGATTGGGTTGAGTCACATTATTGCTTTTAACTCACAATTAAATTTGCTAATAAAACAGCAAATATTAAATATAAAAAAACTTACCAGTTTACACTAATGTGTAAGGGCGACCAAGTCGCACATCCAAAACAGCAGAAATCATTTTTCATGCCACATTATTTCATGAGCCAATAAACGTAGTCAATGCAAATGCGATACAAATGTTTTCCAGCTGATTAAATGTACTGTTGGTCCATAGCAGAGTTGAATTGGAGTTTTTGAAAGACTGGTTATATATGGACATGTAGGTGTATGGCACCTTAATCACCATGGGCTGTAGGTCATTCATACATGCAGATTGCAGAAGTCATGATTTCGTCAGTTTATCCACACCTCGCATGTCATGAATCACTTAAAATTAACCTTTATCTTATCATGCTGAAAACTCACGTACGAACATTTCAAGATAAAGAATGAAATCAATCCACAATATTTCAGCTTAACGTCTTACCATCACATTTGCGGGCGCAGTGTTTATATCTTGCAGCTATTTCGAAATAATCAGTCTACCAATCGTATAACTGTAGTCTGTGTAATGTATTCCCTAGTTGTGTGCACAATAAAATAAATCATCACAATCGATTTGGGTGATTAAGAAATGCACAAAGATTCTGTGTTCAGTGCTTACTTTACTTGAGAAAAAAGGAATTCATCATTCGATAAGTATCAATGGTGAAAACCTTTAGGCATAATCTATAGGGGCCTATTTGGTACTGGAATATTACAAGTTTACAACAGACGTCACTTATCAATATTGCTGTGCTACCATGTGCCTGTGATGCAACGTTAAGTCATCACGGACAATTCGTATGCCATAGCTGTACACAACTTTGTATGGAAGTTATAGGAGTTAGGACAAAAAGATAAGGTACAATGCAAAATTTCAATTTCACAGATTTATTGGCTCACGGGATAATGTAGGAGTGGAAAAGGTTAAATGGGGTCACGTCACATGGGTTTGTAAGGGCAGCCAGTTCGTCGTTCTATCACTCTGTGTCCTAGTAAAATGATTTCTGCTGTTTTGGATGTGTGACTTGGTCGCCCTTACACAGTAGTGTAAACTGGTAAGTTTTTTATATTTAATCTAGCAATAACAAGATACAATAATATACAAAACAGTAATGTACCCTGGCAATATTCGAACTCACAGTTAACAATAAAAACACAAAAAAAATATAGATACAAACAAAAGCATGAAAAATGCAGTATTAAGCTCTTGCTAGCCTTTAAGGCAGAACCACGGCAGAAAGAATTTTGTAAATGACCAACTATGTAAGAAAATTTCTAAAATAAAAAACCAAAGTGTACATTATACAACAGGAAACAGGTAGCTGATGTCTTTATAAAGGCCAAACAAACAAACAGCATAGTGGAAAAAATATAAGGGTTAAATTTACCAAAAAAATAACAATCAAACATTAAAAATGGCCGGCATTTGTAAATGAAATTCAGCAAATAGAGGACTTTGAATCTCAACAGAAGATAGCATCAGTGTCAAATAATGTCTAAACCATTTGTGCAAAAAAAACTTGAACAACAGCAACTATAAAACTCAAACAATAACGTAAAATGCTGGCTGAGCCAGAACAAGTATGAGCACTTACTACAGATGCAACGGAGAGATGTTGTAATGTTATGTACCCTTCAGTATCCTGATAATGATTGTCACAAACGATATGCTACCAACACTTTGCGCTTATGTGCACATACGCCATCTCTCAAAAAAATCCCCGACATTAGTGAATAAAACCTGAACAACAACTAACAGTATTTTGATAATTTTTGGTATGAACATTAATGACATAGCTGTCCATCAAATGTAGAAACAGACGTTAGGTGAAGTGAGAACTTGAGGAGGCATTTGATGGCCAGTTATATTGGGAATACGTGTATCAAAAATTATAAAAATCTGATAATCCTTGAACAAATTACCACCGACAATGCCAGTGATCTTTTTTTCTGAGACGCAGAATGATACAGCAATGATACAAAAACAGTAATGGTAATGGTGTCAATTTAGTACCAGTAAAGTGATCTAGTAGTAGAAGTGAAAGTATCATTACAACAGCACAGCGGACAAGTTGGTGATGTAGCACAGTGGTTAGAACGTCGGTCCTGGCCGGCGAACTTCCCTATCCTGCGCTAGACTGATGGATGGCTGTGTGACCACTATGTGGGTAAAGCGTCCGCTATCAGTAAACCAACAAGGACAACTCAGCCTGCCATCCCTCCGGGGTCGGTTAAATGAGTAGTAACCCATTATATGGGTTAGTAGTAACCCATTATATGGGTTACCAAAGGTGGGGACCTTGGTAAAGCTGACTAAGGCTGCCTGGCCTGGCCGCTGCGCTAGCCTGTGTCTGCAGGCTGCATGCGGTGGCTGTGCGGCCGGCGGCTCTGGTCAGTGACGAAAGCACATTATAGTGAGCGAGTAGGGTTCAACATCCCATCCGACACAGTATTGGAGAAAAGGGTTGAAAGCACATTACAGGGATGTATATGCGACGATGCGCTATACAAATTGACGATCTTTACCTCTTTACCTTTACAATACTCTATCAGTGAAAAGACTCACATGCCATTCAAACTGTAACTGGGATCACACAAGCTGTATAGATGCATCAAAATACACAAACCTACACCTACTACAAATCTGTGACATCAGCTTCAAATCAGATGTTAACTGGTCTAGCAACTACGGATAAATGTCAGCATAGTTTCCATCCAATGCAACGCATGTAATACTTACACACTAATCCAGGACTCCCGTAAAAATTTTCCAAGACCTTTTCATAGCTGACGAATATTCAAATATAAAAAAACGTCATCTACTTACAATATTCCAAGCATAGTCCATTGCAGAAACTTCAGCAAAGTAGCAAAATGTTGACATTAACCGTTTACAGAAATCAGATGAACTTATTTATGTATGGTCTCCACTATATACATGCAATGATATACTACTGCTGCTTGTTTTCCATTTGAACCTACGAAAAAGTGCATGATTTGCAAGGATATTTTTCCACGACTTTCCAAGTCCTGGAACTTTCAAGAAAAAATCCAGGCTTTCCAAAAGACGTGGAAAACCTGGCAATAATCGCAAGAAAGTACGCAACAAACACTACGAGCATCACACTCACAAATGCCAAAATGCAAGGACAGAGGAAGTGCCTATTCTTGTCATGTATGTTGTGACGTACCACTGCATGGTAACCACAGTTTAGGGCTGGTTTCCATTTCTCTTAGTTAACTCAAACAATGGACCACTTAACTTCAGATGAGCCTCTGTCATGTACCTCAAAAGTTAGACTTCCAGAGGGATTACAGGACTCCATGCCCAAATCCAGCTAGGATGACATTATTCAGTAGGAAAAAAACTAATGAGTGAGTGAGTGAGTGAGTAGGGTTTAACATCCCACCTGCCACAGTATAGGTCATTTCAGGGACGGCCTTTCTAGGCAAAATGAACACAAACATAATAGCAAAACAAAAAGTTTAACCTTTACAAAAAGTTTACCTTTATGAACCACAAAAACAGAAAAAACAACCAAAACCTAAAATTGTAAGAATTGCCGATTATAATTATGCATATATAACGATAATTGCAGTTCTAATAATCTCCCCTGTTATCCTCCAGGCAGTCATCAATCTCATAATGCTGCCTATTGGAGGACAGAGGCAAAAAAACTAAAACTGGATTAGGTTCAACTTCAAGGTAGTTTTTTTGGGTGGGATTTCTTATGTGGCTTTACCAACAAGATGCACTGGTTTTTGGGTATAGCCCGGGCTCATCAATGCTGCCAGAAACCAGCCATAATGATGACAGTTTTAGAAATTTATACAGTTCACAATCCAGCAATATCTAACAAAATATAAACAACAAATTAACACAACAAAATGCACCTCTCAGTGCTGTGAAGCTACTTGGTTGGGAAAAAAATTCCACTCAACAACTACAATACAGTTTACAAATCAACTATATCTAACAAAATATCTAAACATCAACAGATTGAAACACCAGAAAATGCACCCTCTAGTGGTGTGAAGCTACCTAATTGTAAAAAAATTCTACTTTCCAACATTATCAAAATTTCCCATAGAGGGGATTCGGCCTAAACAAGGCTAAGCCCTGTGAAAAATAGCCGTAAGAATCTAAAGATACACAAGCACAAAGCAGCATCAACTAAAATGTGAAATATTACTGCTACTTCTACCAACTTCAGTGTTATTTCTTATTTTGTTCAAACAGAGAACGTAAAAATCTCAAGGTTAAAGAAAAGTTTGGAAGATGGTTAGCTAGAGTGGTGCTAGTCCAATTTAGTAGAAATGGGCGTGCCTTTAAAGGCTAATGAGTTGTGGCACTGGACCACCAGGAAGGCGCATTGGAAAAAATTCTGTCTTCTAAAACATCTCTGGCTCAACTCACTGAGCAATGGAACAGTGGAGAGTTTGCCAGACAAAGGGTTGCCCAAGCCAAAGATTAAAAGATATGAGAGGTGATTTTTTAAAAATCATTTTGATATTATCATTAGTACCAGTATTTATAACAGATGTAGTGGTGGCAGTTGTGGTAGCAGTAGTCATGGTAAAAATAAAAAATAACTGAAATTAATTAAAATTAAAATGTGTTCCAATTACTGTCAACATTAGTGTTGTTGCTATTATTACTCAAGTAGATGCATACGACAGACAGAAAAAATTAATTACAGCAAAAAACAGAATACCACAAAAACACACTCAAAGAAAGACGGCACAAACTCGTAAACAATAAAATGGATAAAACAAAACATGCGCAACTATTAAGCAAATACAATATGGCCGAATCCAACTTGATCAAATATGTCAATAATATCTCAATGAGCTAAATGCAACAGAACCTGATGGACAGAGGTATATTCAATAAACTAAGTAAATGTATCTATGTATAGCAACGGTGGGGTGAGATATAGAAGCAATACATCCCACTCTACTCTTTGATGCTACCAATCTCTCTTCTCAGCTCAGTAATAACTGGGTCGACCTGCTTTACTGGCCTAGTGTAGTCCATCAGCTGCACAACAGTATAACACAGAGATAGATCATAGTCAGCGTTCCCACTGTGGTCATAAAACGAAATTCAAAAACAATCAAGAACTTGGTCTACACTGTAAGACCATAGATGTTAGTGTATCGTGCGATGTGCCTGTTTATGTCCCAGCTTTTACTGATATTCATTATGTCTACTCACAGAAGGATGGCCAGGCTGAGTTGACCTGGGTAGATGGTTACACACCAAGATGGTTTACCCATCCAAGTACAAACACTGAATAACTTTCTTGACGCATCAACGACGTTAACAACTAAGCCAAAATGCTACTGTAGCAGTAGCAAGAGAAAAACTACAAACCCGACGTTTTTCAGTCTGCTTGACAAACTTCCAGGGTGCATCTTCCTTCCACGATGACGGATGAAAACTGCACAATTACGCACCAGCTAGTTACTGCTTCACGGTATAACACTGTCAACATCTGCATGATGACACATCACTGAAGACTCTTCACAAGAACGCATCTCAGAGTTATGGAGCATAAGTGCATCACCTGCCATATGCGATGACACAGTGTTAACTGCCACCCAACACAGGTGAACATGCCTCAAAGGAAAACAAAGCTAAGTTCACCCGATTGGTTGGTATGTACCAATATGACTTACCTATATGCAGCATTCTGAGATTGACGACTGTCTGAAGGATAATTGCCAGTACTGTTACACATGCATTATGCATGCTCATAATGGCCAGTTCTTACAATTTCAGGTTTAGGTCGCTTTTCTGTGTTTTGTGTTCCATATCAGGTTTTTCTGTAAAGGTTAAACTTTCTGTTCCATTATTATGCCTATGTGCATTGCCTGGAAAAGCTCTCCCAAACGACCTATACTGTATCAGACAAAATGTTAAACCTTACTTATTCAATCACTCGCTGTCCGCAAGGCTTGATGTGGCTGCTGTACTATTCTCAATGGCGTATTTGGCTGCAGTCCGGAAGGTGGCTATAACTTGTAATCAGACTGAGATCGCAGTTTAAAAGGTATTCGACTGTTCGTTGTTGCAGTGAAAAACACTGTTACATACAGAAATGAAGGACATCAAAACATATCAGCTAACCCTGTTGTAAACCTGCGGCATTAATAATTAATAAAATGTTACTAATTTACTTGTTAAAATTTCAATTAAAGTCATGTCAGTAAACACACTATAAACTTGAAGTGGACATAATGATATCACAACAAGCATCTGAAAACGTCTCAATCATGTGATTTGCAGAAAATGGCATTTTAATTTGTCTATACAACAGGGCTAAAAGTACTCAACAACTGTGTCTCAGAGCCGCTGCAAAAGAATGCCATACAAGAAAATGCATTTTCCTTAGCAATTACTAGTGTTAACTTTTAATCAAAATCAATGACTAATTCATCATTAATTGTAAAAAAAAATAGTTAACTGTTTAAAATTTGTAATCATTACCATAAACAATAAAACACAGCCCAAAAGATAAAAGATGAGGACAAACCTGACATCAGGTTTGGTGAGACACATGTAGGTGATGTACGCTGCAGTCAGAGAATACGCTCCAATTACACACGACACGATTGGCAACAGCTGCAATACACCACACAGCAAACTGATTCTTTATTAACCATCGACACTGTGAAGAATCGCCCAGCCAGGCTGCATAATAGACTCAACAGAAATGGGTGGGAGGTGAAATTGGTGAAAACTTGAATGGGTGGCCAGGGTTTAAAACAGGAAAAAAACTGCTGCTTGGGTCTCGAGACCAATTTTGATCGTGATCCTGCACTTTTTGTCTCAGAAGTCTACCCATTTTCGGAAGTTTGGCTGATCTGCATCATGTAACACGTTGATAGTTTTAAGTACCAGTGTATGGCACATGTAAGCCGACCTTCAGTCACTCAACCACGAACAAAACTCAGTGTGGCAAAACGCCCTCGTGCAAATAACTATGCTCCAGCTCTGTGTATGCCCATGATGATGATGATAACGACGATATGGCACACAAGAATTATACTCACACTGTAGCGCTTGTACCACATCTTTGGAGACAGCAAAGGAGTACGGCGCGCCATTGTCAAGGTGAATGCTCCAAGCACCCTGCGCAGAAAACAGATCATTATTCAAAAGCACTTGTTCAGCTGATTGTCATGACGACCACCAACTGACTAAGCTCGCGTCGACATTCCTCTCTCAGTCTAACGGCTCGAAGGACTCCTGGGAGAACGTGACTGGCAGCTCGAGCACATAGTCGGCAACTCGATCACGGTCGTCACACTCCAAGTGAATCTTCCTTGCCTTGGCGCGTCGTCAGTCTAAGCTCCAAGCTTACAGCCTGTTTTTTGCGACTCTAGGCTTTGCCAGCCATGACTGGTACCTTGGGGAATTAAATTAATATCTTGGGGCCATATGCATAATGACATCATAAGTTTACTTCCGAACGAAACTCGATGTAGTGCTAACAATGTCTTAGCACTGGTTAGACCCTAGCCCAGTGCTGTCCAACCCGTGGCCCGCGGGCTGCATGCGCGGGCCGCATGCGGCTCGCGAGGGGATTCCATGTGGCCCACCATCGTCCCACATAAATTGTAGTTTTGGTCTGGTGATTAGTCAGAGATTAGTCAAGATTGAGCCTGCACACTACACTGCGTCTGTACAACGCCCTTGTCGTCTCTGTTCTTCTGTACGGCGCAGAGACCTGGACACTTACTAAATCTGATGAGCGTAAACTGGAAGCATTCCAGACGTCGTGCATGCGAAGAATCCTCGGCATTCGGTGGTTTGATTTCGTGTCAAATGCGTCGGTGATGGACCAGGTCAAACAGCGACCTATCTGCAGCAGAATATGCGACAGACGTATCACGATGTTTGGACATGTACGCCGTCTACAAGAGTCTGTTTCCGCGCACGAGGCACTTCGTCTGGCAGTCAACACCCATACGGGTGTTCGACCTGACGACTGACTGGACTGGAAGCGTCCACGTGGCCGTCCTCGACATACGTGGATCCGCCAGCTGGAGATCGATGTCGGGCTTATTGCAGCTGCCACCTGGGACATGGCCGGTGATCGTGAAGTCTGGAGGGCGCAACGACCCGTCGGTCAAGTGGTCCAGTGAGTGATTAGTCAGATGAAATCAACTTGCAAAATTCAACAATGTTTGATGGTCTTTTGCGTTTCCAAATTTCAGAAAAATGGGCGAATTTGCAGTTTCCATTGAACATTCG
>Ga0056128_1006458_pt1 | contig 14795 bp, 11 predicted proteins | sample WorMetLIZISLAND2_FD_71113 | JGI IMG/M metagenome (GOLD analysis project Ga0056128, IMG submission 71113) | Marine gutless worms symbiont microbial communities from Max Planck institute for Marine Microbiology, Germany - Olavius geniculatus... ...
GGGTGACCCCCTTCGAATTTATGGAAAAGCTTTACGGTTCCTGAAACTAGAGTCTTCCGGGCAGCCGACGGTGAAGATTTGGAGATCCTAGCTTGGACCGTTTTTGCCTGATCCACCCGTATGACAGACAGACGGACGGACGGACGGAATTGCGATGGCTAAGACACGCTGAAAGCAGAGCTGCTTTCGCGCGTAAAAACTGAAGTTACTGAAGACTGGCGTTGTGGTCATTTATGCTGGGCTGCCGGTCAAAGAAAATTTTCCTTTTTTTCATTTTAAAAGTGCAGTCCATCAAGTCTCATTGTGTTTATTTACGATTGTGCCGCACTGTGATGGCTATATAGTATTGCCCACAAAGTAACGCAGTCCAGTTTGATTTTTTCCGTGATATATTTAGTCTGTTTAATTATGTCATCAAGCTAACTATTTTACTAATCATCGGTCACTTCTCAACTTTAGCAAAATTCTGCAGAAATGGGCAAATTTTGCGGCTCGGCTTGAAATTCCACAACCCGCGGAAAACTGTGGGCCCTACTTATAACAGCTGCATACTAGTGACATTTTGGCAAAGCCGTTGGTTGCATCAACAAAGTTAATCAACACCGAGTCTGGTTAGTACCCAGATGGGTGACCGTCACAAGACTAGTAAACATCTTGCTATGTAACCAGCCATCCAGGTCAACTCAGCCTGGCCATACCTCCATGGGTAGGCGCAATGAGTACTGGTAGCGAAAGCTGGGATGTACACAGGCACATCGCTCAATGCGCTAGCCCGGTTTCCGTGGTCACCTTGCAGTGTAAACTGGTGTCTGACTGAGGGCTACAGAAACTGAGATTAACGCTGACCTGTAGGACTTGTGGTGCCACAGGAACATAGTTACACTTGCATGATACACTAGAGTTTAGATCGATTTGAACTATACATACAAAAACCCCATACACACACGCACTATTACACTGCGTTTGGTAAAAAGCGGATGGGCGGATCTCTGAATGTCACCACTGAAATGCTGTAATTAATCTGTAATTTGTTAGTTTAACCAATAACCATCCCCTAACCCTAACCGCAACCATACTAAAACCCACAACGCAACATCCGCAGATCCGCTTTTTACCAGAACCCTTATTACGCATACGGAAATGCCGGCAGCGGCGACAACTAATAAACCTACAGGCGCCAGTAGAAGTAAATCAATGCAAAATCTCACTTGATCACATGACAACCATCGATCAGTGTAGTTGCCACAACAGCCAAGCCGCTCCAAGCTCCAAGAGCGCTGACAATCTCATTAATAGACAAAGTGAGCGGGAGCTTCTGTCCCATTCATCCAATCACCAATGACATATGGCCAAGCAATAGGCGCCAAGCCCATAGACTACATCAGTATACGCTATGTCATGAACACACCAAGCATCGGAGTTGTAGGCCAACGCGTTCTATCGCAAACATAAGTACAGCACCAGCAGCTCTGTATTAGATCCAGCTGGCAAGCCACAACACGCTGCTGAGAGGCCCCGCCCACACGCATGCTGCACGCGGGCGGCGGGTATTGATTGAAGCCCTGCCAAGCAGCCCATTAATATTCATCAGCAGGTGCCCGCCACAGCCGCCGTTGCAAACAGCTGGAGTGGGAGGTGCTGTTGTTTACTACCTGGCTGCGATACAGTTCATTATTATTTATTAAAAAACAGTCCACGCCCACGCGAAGGCTGCAGGACGGGGCTATTGATTACTGCCCTGCCATACACCTTATAAATATGCATCAGCAGGTGCCCTCAGCCGCCGCCGCCGCAAAGAGCCGGGCGCCGAGGCAATGACAGCTGTCAATCAAATGCTGTGGCATAAATATTTGAAGCCTGCACCAAGACTGTAGACATCATAAGTGATTATCAAGCGCATGTTCTAACAGGCCGCATTACGGACCTTGCCCGTCCGTCCCGTACGGACCCTAACCAAAACAGAGCCAAAACAGCCTGCACACCTTTTCTTCTTCGTCCCTCCTCCCCTTTTCATTTCCCTCTCCTCCCTTCGCATTTCTTTTCCTCCCTCTCCATCTCCTTGCTCCATTTCCCTTTAACACCCCTTAAAACGGGGGTTTCCCAACCTCTACGCCTCTTATTCCCCTGCCTTTCTTTCCGCTCCTTCCCCTTAGAAATAGGCCCCTCAAATCCAGCTGTAGAGTCTGGAGGAGCGTTGTAAGATCCCCCAGCGCGATCTGAAGCGAAGCCAAATTTGGTGCATGATGGCCTTAAAAATGACATCTAGTGGCAAATTTAAAAAAAAAAAAAACAGCAGTAAAACATAAGCCGGTCAGGTGGGCCTACTACCGTACCAGGCGACCTAAAAAAAATTTATGCAATCTATATGCAGTAATCAGAAATCTGCGTAACTAGATGTTGACCATCCCACGGGCTACTATGAGACTGGCATCGACGGTACACCAACTAGAATACACAGCTGATAAAAACGACGTTATAGTCGGAGGACCGACCAATCCCCAGCAAAATTTCACATCAATTTTTGTTTTACGATACACGTTTGTTTTCAAGATAGTAGTCCAACAGACAAACGGATGGATGGACAGACAGGCAAGGTGAGTAATGTGGCCTTTGCACAATGCACAACTCAGACCGAGCTGGCCTGAGACATGACACTGTAATGGTTAACTACTAGTTGATGTCTGTGGTCAGGTAAACCATTTTGGTATATAACCAACCACCAGTCAACTCAGGTTTCCATCCCTCCGGAGTAGGTAAATCGAGTACCGGCCTGCCTGGCTGGGGCTGAGGCAACGTGCATTTACGTGTTTCAGGTAGCAGCAAGTGATCCCATATGGCAGATGATGCTCTGTAGCTCTGAGACGGGTTTTCCAACATTGAAAAGCTGCACCCTGTAAACATTTTAAACCTTTAAAGCTATAACAAAGACACAAACTGACTCACCCTCAGAAGCCGGCAGAAAATGGTCATCATTACGGGCGAGCTCGTCACCGATTATTGGTTCTTCGCTCGTGGCAACAGCTTTAGCTTCAGCATTGAAGACTTCCGGAGAGACTGCACACTTCACATCACTGATAGTATCACTGCCTTCTGCACTGGCTTTTACATCTAAAGCACCGGCTTCTCCATCCAAAGCATTGGCTTTACGATCTTCATTGGCATTGGTTTCCACATCTTGAGATTTGGCTTTAAAATCATCAGTAGTGGCTTTAGGGTCTCCAGCACCATTTGCCACGCACGCATACTCATCCCCTGCCATCTCCGGATAACCTGTCGGTGCCGCCGACGTCAGAGTAAAAGTCTCATCCTGTGAGAAACTATCCCCCTCGTTGCATGATGCCGCGGTGGCAATCGGAGTTATGGAAACGTTGAGCGATGGCTTTGGTGACTTGTGAAGCTCAGTATCCGTGTTGCTGTGAAACACTACGTCGTCGTTAGCACCAACGTCTGGAGTGAAGTTTGAGGTCACATCGAACACTGCTGCTGCACCATCGACCGACGACTCGCGTTCAGAAGCACCGGGAACGAAAATCTGAATCTCATCATCTGCAGCCTGTGCATGCAACACACAATCAACTAAGCTACTACTCCAATTGATGCAGATTACGTTCGGTGACGTAAAGTAGAGCTGAGATTAATCGATTCGCTTGTGAAAGCAAATCGAACCAAAGCTTATTTCGATTCGACCCGCCAATTTCGCGAAGTATTGAAGCCAAGTTCTGTGGGCGAACTCGTGTTTCTGCGCGCCAGTTAGTGCTAACTGCATGCGTGCATTCTTGTTGCACACAACTTTCAATTAGTTTCACTTCACTATCGCATTGTCAAGCTTCCGCACAAGCATAACCAGTGACCAATGACGCTAACACTCTCTTCGGTGATGCGACTTTTTTTACTTACAACTTTCAGTTGATTGTTTTGGGTTGAACTATACCGGCGAATGTGATAGTACAGTAATATGATAGTACCATAGTAGTATATATAGTACAGGCCCAAATTGTAACTCAGAACTCATAAAGGGCTTGAATTTCCAGTTACCATGTGCGACCCCAGTTGCCCCAAAATTAATTATATTACTGTTTATGTGTAATTTTAACCATAAACTGACACAATGAAATGAGTTAATTCTAAAGACATAATAAACTCACAACTCACACAAACACTGAATCAAATCAAACTCATAACTCACAGTTGTCGGTGTGAGTTAATGCAAACTCACAACAACTGTGTTAACTCGCGAGTTGAAACTCATCAGAGTTAACTCATGCTTCATGCCCAACACTAACAAAAAGTTGCAGATTTTCAGCAGAATACATTATGGGTGCTCAACATTTTAATTTTGCCCCTAAATTTTATCAACATAAAAGTTTTTTCAGCCCCAAAGTTTGCATTTTGGATGAACATTTTCTGACAAAAAAAATATTTGGATAATTTTTCAACAGCCGAAAAATTTAAGGTGGGCATCTGCCCTTCCCCCACTATTTGCCCCCTTGCCACAACGCTGCTGCTAGTGAATCAAATCGAATTGGAATTCTTCCGAATCTAATCAGATTTGTGGTCAGCCGAATCGCCCACTTCTAGTGTAAAGGAAGGGTGTCAAACTTATGATCATGAAGTCGTTGGTTCAACTTGCGACTGGGTCACTATCAAGTGGTAAATACCGAGATGGGTGACTGTCTGCGAAAAGGTAAACCATCTTGGTATAATATATAACCAATCAACATTCACCAAGATCAACTCAGCCTTCCATCCCTCGCGGGTAGGCAAATTGCATGCTAGCCTGTCTGGCTCTGGTTGAAGCAGGGCACATTCACCTGCCACAGGTGGCAGGTAACACAATGTGTGATTGCATATGGCAGGTGAGACTCCATAGCTCTGCGATGCATTTCCCATAATGAGCTGTACACAACCTTTAACCTTTAAACAACAACTGCTTATGGCAAAGTCAAGCCATAATGGAATAATGTCCACTGATTGACCGAACTTAATAAATCGTTCTTTTAGGCATATCTGATTATTTAGTTTTGGTAATAAACAGGATTTTAACAACTTACTATAACCATAGCGTGATTCAGTATCTTCACCATTTCTCAGCTAAATCAAAACAGCCGTAAAAGTAAAACAAGCAACTTGTGACCCCAATATCTTTAAGGCTGCATATCACAATACCGCACAAGATAGACGCATGGTCACCATTGAAAACAAATAAGAAACCACATTATGCCAAGTCCATTGGTCATGTGGCATTCAATCAAAGTTTTATCAGAACTTGACCTCACCCAATGTCACTTGTCTTGTATTGCTATAAGCGACCATTGTTGTCAGACGGTACATCTGTCGGTGTCTGCATCTTTATGTCGGCAGTCTGGCTGTCCCCAGTCTGTCTGCAAAAATAGTAGTCGCAAGCCACATCGCCTACCGATGTTGAGGTTACTAATCAATCATCCTATCCACAACTAATATCAAGGGATGCAATTATGACATGCAGCTATGCAGCTACATCCACATGATGAAATCAAATGCAACACAATGTCTGTCACTGATAAACAGGTGGACTTTGGTGGAAAAATTAACAAAAAAAGCCCTGCTAACGCAAACGGGTATGCGCAACAGACTCTACCCCTCTCTTATTTTGCACGCTCGTTCGGGGTGACCACTTTCGAATTTATGGAAAACCTTTACGGTTCCTGAAACTAGAGCCTTCCAGGCAGCCAATGGTGAAGATTTGGTGATTCTATCTTGCACCGTTTTTGACTGATCCACCCATGTGACGAACGGACGAACAGACAAATGGACAGACAGAACTGCATTGGCTTAAGATGCGCTACAGCAGTAGCTGCTGTTGCACGTAAAAATGCCGTTTATACCATTAAACGCACCAGAGGCATGCTTTTGCTAGCTGGGGGTTGAAATCGTCGTGGTGAGGCTTTGGAATCAGGTGTCTTCTTCCTGCATTAACACAAACACGTTATGAAAAAATACTGCCAGCAAATTAATAAAAGCAACACTCAACACATCACACCTACTTCTGAATCGCAGCTTTAGTCAGCAAATAAAAGTACAAATTATCTTATAGCCGAACATTTATCTAAAAGAAGAAATCTATATATCAAAAGAGCTATATGTAAATTAATTTTTGAAAGGTAATTTCACTGTAGAAAAGTTTGAAATAGTATTTAATTTATGTATCTAGTAAGTCTACTGTACAATCAAATAGTTTATTCAAAAATATCGATGAAAACTTCCTGCCATAGTGTATCTAATGAAAAGTCTTGCTGACTGTTAAAACCCAAATTCCACTATGCCGGCTTTGCGAAAAATTCGCAGACATTGTTGCAAATACAAATCATGTCGCCGACTTTCATGATTTGCGTCGCCTTTGTCGCCGACTTTCCCCGTGCATCGTAACGAACTAAATTCCATTAGAGCGACACAAACAGGTATGTCGCGAACTTGTCACGGACTTTGTAGCAAACATCTTGACATGTCGAAAGTGTTTTTGTCTGCGACTTGCATGATTTGTGTCCACAACTTTCCCCGCAGGAAAGTTTCGACAAAAGTCGGCGTAAAGGAACTCGCGCTTTAGCAAGCAAATGTCTATCAGCCTTAAGTCCCAAAAACTAATTAATCAGTATGGATTTTTCATGGGGCACTCTGGTTTTGCTACATCTTATTAAAAAGAATTTTGTGCAACAAATTTCATGGAAATTGGTTAATATTTAGAGGATACTACTGGCTGTCAAAATATTTACATAATATAAACACGGGCATATAATGTTCACTGTTCAACTTCACTCAAATGACCGAAAACAATTATCTCTGAAAGTGTCTAATTGCTCAATCTATGAAAAGCATGCACGCTTCTACTGTTTTGATTAACAGCTGGAAAAAAATATACACAAAGAGGGAAAAAGCAGAAAAAATGCATCAAATTCAAAGCACACGACATGCATTGCTCACTCACTCATTAAGCTAGTATGCAACCAAAGCACAGTCAATCAGTTCTGAAATATACAGCAGGAAACAAAACATGAGGTAAAAAATCTTACTCAGTGACGTCTGAGCCCTCGGAAGTTGCAGATTCAAAGCCATCAGCATCATCAGCCGAATTTATGACCGGGTTCTCCGTGACTTCCGAAACATTTGAGTCCGCCTCCGCATCCAACTTCGATGGAATTTCGCTAGCAGAGGAAACAGTCCCTTCGGTGACGGGCTCCTCTGGCAGATTGTTATTGATGGAAAGTCGCTGAGACTGTCGTTTCTCGGTCGGACCGTCACTAGCAGGAACCACAGCCGGCATTGGCGAGTTGGTAACCCGACGGCGACTTGGTTTAAATGGATCGACGTCATCTGCAAACTTAGCATCGCCAGCCCCATTACACCCAGGAAGCAACTTCTGTGGGAAACTTGGCATGGCTTTCTTAATCATGGATGGATCTGAGTACTCGTCAAAATCGTCCCAGTTTATAGCGTAGCTTCCCTTTGTAACGGCAATCGGCGGTGACGCGGGCTGGTCGGAATTACCGGTGGCCATCTTGTCAGTAAATTTCGTACTGGAAGAATCGGAGTCTGGCTTATTGTCAGCTACTTCGGGCAATGGAGGTTCAAACACATCCGCTTCAGGCTGTGCGGACGGCTGACTACCGTTGGATATATCCACTACTGCTGCATCAACTACAACAACGTTACACATCATCGTATATTCATTTAATAAAATGGCCACAAAGTAGGAGAAAAAATCCCAGTTTTCCAAGCTTTTGCGGAGCCATGAACTTCTTTGCCACAGGTTATCAGGTCGGTAATAAAAAGCAATTTCAAATGGTAATCTAGGATCACCGCAACTGTAAGCTACCCTAGTGTGGTTGAGGCTGTCCAGCTGCAAACGTATTTAAGTGTTTTGCACCACGAAAACTGCATCCGGTGACACTGTTGTGTTTGCTATACAATTTTTGCCCTGACGTTCCACAGAATTCCCTAATAATTCCCTGATCTTTCCAGATCCAGAGAATTCTCTGAGTATTCCAAGTTTGTGGCCTAACTGTTTAATCAGAAGCTCACACAAGCCTCATAAACACAAATTCTAACAATGCAAGCATGACGGTCATAAAAAATATGCAAAGATTTGTGAAAAAAATCGTCTGTTGGAGTGTATGAAAGCGGAAAACCAACTCTTAACAAAACATACTCATGAAGGAAACTATTGAGTTTACAAACTAAACAGATGCTTGATGGATGTATTGTACATTCAAAAACGTTCAGTACAGCTCAAAAGTGCAAATAAAGTTTTGTGATGTGTCCAGGGTAGATAAATTAAGTACTGGCCTGCCTGGCTAGGGTAAGGTGGGGCGTGTTCACTTGTGTCAGGTAATACTGTGTGAATCCATACGGCAGGTCAATGGTCTCTGTCTAACAAACTGCCCCACACCACCGTCAACCTTTGACTGTTCTTTGTATAACATTCAAAAAAAGAAACCTCTATTTACCCGGCAGTGCAGCTTGCTGATCAAAAGGCGTGTTTTCGCAATCGAAGAATGTGACACTGTCGTCGGACGCCTGCTGGATCTCTTCTGAAGATATATTTGCTGACTCTGATCCTGATAAAACTTCCACAGGCTGCTCTGGGTCCTGGTCCACTTCCGCAAATGACTTATTGCCGCCTGACGGCGGATCTTCCAATGTCAGAGATTTTCTCAGTCTCGAGGTAAGTTCGTCGACGGAGAAAGACCGGTTAGCCTCCTCCACTGCAGTGGCCATGTTGTCGTCGACGTGGTCTCCCAGCTTTTCCACAGAAAGCTGCTCATTCGTTTCTTCTGGCAGGGAACAATCCTCAGTTTTCCCCGGGGAATCTGCAACTTTCCCTGCAGCTTCGGATGGCAGCTGAGGTTGTTCGTTACTCTCCACCGCAGTGATGTCGTCGCTGTGGTCGTGGACTTCGGGCTGTGGTTCGGAAGGCTGCTGACCAGTAGCTTCAATTGGTTGCTGCTCCACTGAAAACTGATCGGTCTCAATAGCACTCGCTGCTGCTTCAACAGGAATGTCACACTCCTCCGGCCTGCAATGAACAAGAAATTTTAGCTAATGCTCATGAGACGCGCGAAAGCCTATAGCAGTTCCGCTTCAGTAGTTTAGCTGAAAATTCGGGTGTTCACGCTAAGTTAATATATAAATACCAAATTCTCTATCTGGATCGCTTAACGATAGTTCCGTGGCGCCACCTTGTGAATGATATAGACTTGTCGCAGCGCGAAATTGAGATACAGCGACTTACTGGCCAAAAATCGCTAATTTTGCTCACCCCCTCTCATTTAGCACTGTCATTTGGGGTGACCCCTTCGATTTTATGGAAAAGCTTTACGGTTCCTGAAACTAGCGTCTTCCAGGCAGCCGACAGTGAAGGTTTGGCAATCCTAGCCTAGACCGTTTTTGACTAATCCACCCGTGTGACAGACAAAGGCTCAGACGGACGGACGGACAAAATTGTGATGGCTACAAGACGCGATAAAAGCAGTAGCTGTTGTTGCGCGTAGAAATCGGCAGGTAACAGAGAAAAGCAACAACAAGAAGAAAGCACAGTTCTACAAATGCTCAGAGACATCACAAGCAAAAACAATGTCACTCTGAAAAAAAGTAGAGAAGACAGAAGTAGCTAGCAAGGGAGTTTGTCACAAACCTGCCTTTACTGGCAGAAGATCGAAGAAGAGAAAAAAACACCATTTCTACAAATAAGGTAACTAAGGTTCAAAGAAAATCGTGTAACTAGAAGCACGATAGAGTGAGTGAGTGAGTAGGGTTTAACATCCCGCCTGACACTGTATAGGTTATCTCAGGGATGGCCTTTGCAGGCAAAATTGCACATATGCATAATAGCGAAACAAAAAGCTAGACACCAGTTTACACTATGATATGACCACAAATATGGAACCAAGGGGCATCATGCGGAGTACGTGTTTACATCCCAGCTTTCGTTGATACTCATCGCACCCACACACGAAGGGATGGCCAGGTTGAGTTGACCTGGGTGGCTGCTTATAAACTGCGATGTTTTACTCGTTCGCAAACAGTCATCCATTTCATCAACCTATTTGCGTGCACCACTTGACATTTTCCTGGTAGTACGTACCAGTCTGGTGCTGGCAGCGAGGCTGGGTCGTCCGCAGTCGTATCAGGCACAATCTCAGTGCACTCTGCTGTTGACTGCTTCACTGCAGGCACTGGTGGTGAACTTGACTCTGGTTCTTCTGGGCCCAAACTCTGCACGGACAAACCACAACAAACAACACAGTTACAAAAACCCAGGTTTTCTTCAAGAAAGCCAAACTGATGGGTCTTTGGGTTTTTTTCTAGTTTTTTAGGTTAAACCAATTTTTATAAAAAAAACGTCCAATACAAGTTTTCAGTTATAAGACTGAACACGGTTAGGTAGATGCTCCACTAGCCACAGCAATCCCCACGGCAGAATATGCACCAAAATTTGCAAATTCTTAGGTTCGAATGCTCAGGAAACTTAGCCACAACAAACAATAAACAACAATAAGCTAATATTGGATTGTCTGGGGCGGGTGTTTTTAGGTGGGGTTCACCCCCCAAAAAAACCACTGGATTTTTTTGGTATTTGCTTAGGTGTCTCAACCCTGACATCACGCAGATGATGACATCACAGATACGGAACTATAAAACCCTGTAGTACATGCTAATTCAGTAGCTCAGAGATCCACGGGTTTCCAATTACAAAGAGATGAGACACTGTACACATCTGTAACCTTTTAACCCTGCCACAACTCACCTCTTTGCCATCATCGGATAAAGTCTGGTCTCTATGCTGCTTGATGTCGGTGCGGTCCGGCATGGAAGCTGCAATTTTCCTCCCACCTCCGGATGCTAACTGAAGCGAGTGTTCATTGACGTCATCAGCCAGACTGTTTACGCCCGGATCCGACGCAAGCAAAGAGTTAAAATCATCAGTTCCATGACTGCCCGATGTTTCGGTCCTTGAAGATTGTTGCAAGTCAGCCCATTCTGGCATGGAATCTGCAGTTTTCCTGCCAACACCAGATGCTAACTGAAATAAGTGTTCTTGTTCATCAGGATCGTTTACACAACACTTGTAGTCTGAATCCGACACATTCAAAGAGATGTCTTGAGTCCTCGAAGTGTGTTGTATGTCAGCAGCCCATCCTGGCAGCGAATCTGCAGTTTTTCTGCCAACACCAGATGCTAACTCAAATGACTGTTCATCATTATCGTTATCACTGACATCATTTACACCTGGATCCGGATAATTCGAACATTTGTCCTCATCAGGTCGACAACTGACTGATGATGTCATGGTCTGATTGGTGGCTTGGATCTTGGGAAAAATGACGAGGTTCTTCAAGCGTTCCAGCTCGTCCGCGAGCTTCCGGTCCACATCATCATCATCAGCTAACAGCGTGTTCTCGCATATGGCAGGTGACGCTCCGGGCGACCTTCTGGACGTCGTCATCAGATCGCTACTGCTCGTCGTCTGCATCGTAAAGAAGACTTCATCCGTAGCGGAACTAGAACACGTTTCTGCCTGACCAGCGTCATCCAAGAGCCCCGCCGCTTCTATACTGCCGGTGGCGGATTGTTCCACAGTCCAATGCTCGGCCCCTGGAGCTTGGCTGACCGCTGCTGCGGCCACCGGTGGGAGTGGGGGGAAGGATTCAAATGTTCGACCACCTGTACGGAGCACGGGCGATCTCTGCCCGTCAGTTACACGTGCTACAGTTGATGATACAGCGCTAGCATTACACGCCAGCGGCCCGGTAGACTCATGGCCAGGCACCGCCGGCGGCGATTGCTCAGCCGAAAAACAAGACGTTCCCTGCCGAGTCCAGTCCAGAGACTCCAATGGTCCGGATCCCGAATTACACCTATCTCCCAGCACTTGCAGCCGGTCCGCGGCGGCTATGCCCCCTGACTGCAGACTGTAAAAATCACCCCGGTTGGCACTATAATCTAAAACTCCCTCAGGCTGGCGCTTACTACGACGGTTGTAGCTACGAGACGTAGAGCTAAAGTCGTGGTCGTCGCTGTTGTTGTGTATGTCGTCACGCTCGACGGCGCAATCGCCAGTCAAGTCGACAATGTTGCTCTCACGTGAGGCGCCCCGTGCCGCCATAGACACTACCGCCGGCTGTATAACTGCGCCGTCGTCGCTGCGATGTGCGGCTAGCTCTACTTGGTCTGGATACGACTGAAACGGCGACGCCGCCTGCTGTGCCGCCGTGGAAAACCCAAGCGTACTGGCAGCCGTAGTATTCAGCCGATCGCCACCGAAGACTGGTGGAGAGATTGCACGTCCCTTCACGTCACTGACAATAGTAGCACCGTCTTCAGCGGCAATGGCTTTTTCATCTGAAGCATCGGCTTCTCCGTGTTCTCCGTCTGAAGGAATGACTTTTCCTTGCTGTACCGACGCAAAGGCAAGCGTATTGGCCGTCGTAGTCAGCTGAGCGCCACGCTTATTGTCGTCTTGGGCGTCCCCCGTTGCTGCCGGTGTGGTGGTAGATCGTCTGACTGCACCGCACGCCGTCAGACTGGGTGTAGGTCCGCAGGAACTGGTTCCGGGCCTTGCAGGGTTCAACAGCGAGTCCCAGCGGCCGGTCGTTTCAGTCTGTCCAATGCCGCTGTCAGCCGTCAATCTCCGTTGCATACTGCTAGAATCACCAGTAGTACTAGCAACGCGAGCATCAACGCCAATCGCTGGAGTCACAGACGAAATATCCAACGATTCGCCAGCCGTGTTCGTTCTCTGCTGTGCACACGTAATTAACAATCACCACGTGCGGTGATTATAGGCCGATAATCGAGAGTTCCATTTCGCTTAACTCATAATCCTAACCCTAACCCTAAAGGCGCGTACAGAGCGACGTAGCTGAACTGACATGGTCCAGTTTTGGACGAACTAACCAACGGGCATGGGCAAGCAAGACGAGCCAATTGATCACTGGTTGACGCGTACGTGAGCGTAGTCACGTAGACCACCGACGCCATTAGACGCAGCCTGTGTAATGCATTGCTGCTTGCCCGTTGGTCAGTTTGTCAAAAACTAAATGTATATCAGTTCAGTTCAGTGCATAGATGTAAAAAACGTTTTAAAAACATGTTTTTAATGTGTTTTGTATAAATTTATTTACGTTTTTGTAATATTTTTAATGTCGTGTTTTTTCTTATTAAAACATAAACAAAAACATTACAAAATGATGCATTTTTCATGGGCAAATTGTGTATAGTCCTGCTTTCGATCTGTACCATAATCACGGTTACATAATAACATTTAGTACATTCCGGTCTTTAGTCTTCACAAATGGTAGATTTTTATAGTGCTAAATGCAGTTCAATGTTTTTTCATGTTTTTTTTATAAACAAAATGAAAAAAAACGTTTTTTGGTTTTTTTATTTGCAAATTAATGTTTTAACATCTATGGTTCAGTACATAGTTTATTTACGTTGCCTTATGGGGTGTTTACACGATCCTGCAAACTTTCAGCAAATGTATTCAAAATACATATGCTAATGCTGGACATTTGCTGGATCGTATAAACACCCTATTAACCTAACATTGGCGAAGTCAACCTGCGACGCTGACGCAACTCAACTGTCACATGACTGAGGTTGACAATGCAATGACGTCATTAGCATTGTGACGTCACGCTGCTGTGCGCAGACCACGCGTTGTTCGCTAGCCTGGCTGAGCAGCTGAGTTGAGGTGTGAACTGGCCATTAGCGTTAGAATAAGGATCATAAATGACGAGGCAAAATGGGACCCTCGTATTATCATCACAAATTACCCCTACGTCGTCCGTGCTCGCAGTCGACGCAGAAGCCGATTCAGCCTGGCCCATCATTGGTGAAACGCGTCGCACGTCTGTTTATCACACGCAGGCAGGCACGACGTCCCACGCAGAACACACCGTCGATCAGAGTCGCGAAATAAGCATCAGTGAATGAAGGGTCTGGAGTTTACTATATACGCCTCATTTCGCTCGCATAATAAACCGGAGATGCCGACGAAATGTAGGTCACAGAATCTTAAACGACTACATTAAGCTCGCACTGCTACTATACTGTCTATTCTCACAACTTTCCGCTGCAGTCAAGATTACGGCGTGCAAACGACGAACGGTGTAGTCTATGCAGTCTGAGCGTGGTTTATCTACGACGATACCGCAGCACCACTGTCTGGGGTGGTATTGTTATCTACTACTCCGCGTGCACGCTACGGTCATCACTATACAAACGCTTGGGCATCATCGGTGGCTTGATAGTAGTCCGAAGTAGTAAGATAAACAGATAAACACGACGACTAGAGTTTCCGCTGCTGTGGCACTTATGGCACCGGGGAAAATACAACAACGCAGTATTCACGGCGGGAGGAGGCACAGCAGCAGCAGGCTGGGGTCTAGGTACTCTGCTGCCGTGAAACAGTGTGTACGACAAACCCACCCCTCCGCGACAAACCCCCCCCCGTACGAAAAAAAACAGTAATTTTCAACCGGGGTTCTGTCCCTCTCAAAGGAAAGGGTTGTCGTAAAAAGGTTTTCTCATGGTGGGAGAGGCGAGAGTTATCAGAGATTCTGTTATAGGGAGTGGTTTGTCATCTTATCGGAAGACTTTTTGTCCAGGGGGGAGGAAGAAAGAGGGTTCTGTCCCAAAAAGGTTTTTATCACGGGGGTTTTATCGTAGCTCTGGGTTTCTGTTGCAGGGGGACGGGGTTTGTCCTGGGGGTTTCATCGGTATCCTGTAAAACAGCCGAGTTGTAGAGGGGGATACTG
>Ga0056128_1006459_pt1 | contig 14795 bp, 8 predicted proteins | sample WorMetLIZISLAND2_FD_71113 | JGI IMG/M metagenome (GOLD analysis project Ga0056128, IMG submission 71113) | Marine gutless worms symbiont microbial communities from Max Planck institute for Marine Microbiology, Germany - Olavius geniculatus... ...
AGAATATCAAAACTTGGCAGCGCGTGCGCCTCCAATAAGTAAGTAAGTAAATAAGTAGCTAGAGCTGGGCAACAAAAATAGAGGGCATAGCTTGTCTAATATGGCTAGGGTCTATCTACTGATATGGTTACTATTAAGAGTTTATATAAACTCGTCATAGCCCTATCCAACAGTACCAATCGCCTCGCCGACTTCCTACAAAGTACGGTTTAGCCACAAAACCTGCGTTGACGACAGACAAACGACAAAATTAATCGTGCCTGACTCGATTTACGGTCGGCCAAAAAGAACGTGCTTAATGTGTATGCTACGTTACGTAATAAATTGAATAATGTTTGTGTTTCCGGTTTGGAAAAGTAAACAAACAATGATGCTGTTTTGATTAATTTTTCCTATCATTAACAATGTCTTTGCCAGAATTGCAGCAGGTGGAATGCAGAGCTTTTATATTTCGGTTTATTTTGTGCCGTATGCCAGCAATTAGAATGGGTCGATCGAATCGCTGAGCTGGAATTGAACTGGCGGCATAAATGACCGGCTGATCTAGCTTGGCCTAGTTGCTGTGTCATAGACACAGCATAGATCCGGCCAGGCCAATAAGCAGGCGTTTAGGTGGGCTAGAACACTTGAAACAAAAACAACATTCCAATCTTTTTAGTGACTGTAGCTCAAGCTGTTGATTCAGCAACAGATTCTGTACGATGTCTACTATTGTCACAATAAACGATTTTAATCACGATGTGACACTAACTAAAACGACTGCCATCTCGTCATCTGCTCAGGGTATTATGGCTTTTTTGCCTCCTGGCTCTTTCGATCCCTGGCTGATTCACCCCCTGTGTCTGGCTGATTCGTTTCCTGGCTTCTTCTCTCCCTGGCTTGTTTGCCTCATGGCTGATTCGCTCCCTCAATGCCCTCACCTTGGACGATTTACCCCTACTTAATAATATTGGTTCAGTGTAGACTGATATTTTTTTAGTTTATATTATATTATGTTTTTTGTTTTGTTTTAGTTTATAGAAATTAAAACAACAACTACAGCGAATCCTCACTTACACAACTGATTAGTAGTCCTGGTCATTTAAATTAACGTTAACGTCATAAAAAAGATTAAGCTGTTATCAATCCAAATACTCTCAAGAGATATCAAGCAAAGTTAAAATTCAAGAAAAATGAATTTGACATTTGCAGTGAGTTGGGTTTGGGAGCATTTATTCGTGAATGTTTGAAGTTGGGTTTTTCTGGTGGTACATCAGTTGTTGTTTTGCAGGATCCATTTGATGTGGATGAATTTGTTGAACGTTTGGCATGGCGGACCACACGGAATACAGTCAACTTTGATCCGCTGCGTCTTCATTCTGCATTTGAGAAGACGATCAGAGATCTGAAAGAGATGAACATGAGCGTGATGAAGCAGGTGGAACAGTTGGAGGTCGAATGTAACGATGAAGAGAAAGCTCACTGGCAGCGTGTTTCCAAACTTCATGAACATAACCAGGTGTCTACCAATTTGTTGTTTTTGTTAGCAGAGTAATGCTTGATTGATGATGTACTGAATTTTTGTTTTCAGACCCATCTTCATTCTGCAGTGGAATGTATGTTGTGGTCTGATGTTTTTTCTGATGCCTATCTTTAGTGTCTACACACTTAATGTGTTTTGACATCCGTCCTCAGTGTTTAATTGAAAAAGAACTGTGTCCTATTTGTGTTTTAATTTGCATTGTTGACTTTTGTGTTATATGTATAGTAATGTTTAGGCTATTATAATTGCTTACGCAACCAGTGTTTTTTTCATAGCATTGTAATTTTACTATTTTTGCCTGCAAACCATCCATGGTCTGAGGATGAGAGGAACTTTTTTTCAAAACTAGACATAAGACTAGATCTTAAACAGTGTAAACTGTACTTGGTATTTTTACTGACATCAATCAAACTAGTAGAGCCAGTTCAGTCAGTGGGAGATCTTGGCATGTACATAGACAGTAGTTTCAGCAATGTATTGTCATCATGCTACAGTTCATTGAGGAAAATACGAAGCATAAAATGGTCCCTGCCGTTCAACCCTTTCAGCACACTTGTCACAAGCCTCGTACACAGTCGATTGGACTACTGCAACGTCGTGTTTGCAGGACTGCCAGCCTGCGATTTCCAGTGCCCGCAGTCCGTCCTCAATGCCACCGTACGACTAATCACAATTGTATCAAGATCAAGACGAGACCGCATCACACCACTGCTTCGCGAGCATCAGTGGCTGCCCATTCGGCAACGTATCGACTACAAGTTGTGCGTGATGGTTCATCGCTGTCTGCATGAACGAGCTTCATTTTACCTGATGGAGCTTAGCACACCATTCACAGCTGCATACAGTCGAGCTGGACTCAGATTGACTATGTCTAGGACTGTGGCAGTATCACGCACACTTTCGTCACTTGGACATTGAGCATTCGCCTTCATAGTGCTTTGTGCTTGAAACAATCTGCCATTCTTTCTTCGTGCAGTCGACTCTGCTGATTGTTTCAAGAGAAACCATATGACATATTTCTAACATTGCTTTTAATTCGTGATCTTTTACTTAATTATTTTTTACGGTTGTTTATTGTTTTGTTGGGCATCCTTGTTGTGTCTTATGGCAATTACGTCGCCCTAAATTTGACATTTGTGATTGTGATTGTGATTGGAATGTTGTGAAGGTTGCCTTTGATCATTTCAAAGCTCTTGATGAGCGGATTAATTTTGTGGCGACTAAAGTCGTTCATCTTGGAGATCAGTTGGAAGGAGTCAACACTCCGAGGAACCGAGCTGTCGAAGCTCAGCTGTTGATGAAATACTTCTCAGAGTTCGTGGAGGATGATCGCATGCTTTCACACGTATTCACGGATCCTTTTCAAGTGTGTCATCTTAATTTGCTTACTGTTGTATGTAGATGTTTTTGTGTGTGTCGTTACTTTGCTATTACTGTTGTTTTTCTAAACGTGAAATCACTTCTTGCAGCGCAAACAATGCTGCCTTCAGCTACGTATTTCTCCATTCTTCATCTGTCGTATTCATGCACTGTGCTTAAACTATTGGATGGATTTCAATGCCATGTGGCGTGTACTTAATGCGTCCAATTTCAAATTGTTTTAGTTGTCAGAAGGGGAGATTTGGGGGTCAAATTTCCACCTAAAGCAATGCAATTGCAAATTGCACACTGTCACCTGGCGAATAGAAACGAGAAGTTGTGTGGTCTGGTGACAGCGATTTTGCCTCTTTTTAGATTACTTTGGATTAGTAGTGGTGAGTTTTAGCATGTGAATAGTAGTGTATACAGATTACAGATGCATTTGCATACTGCCACATGTTTGTATGTGATTTTTTATGTTTGCAGGTACAGACAGCTGCTGATATTATACAGAAATTGTTCCTTATCGCACAAGAGTTACCTAGCGGAGGAGAGTATGTATTGTAAACACATATATATATTTTTATAGATTCGCACAAGTGTAGATGACTATCGCCCTTCCAAAAATCTCAGTGTTCTTAACACAACTGCCAGCATGCTATCCACAGCCAATGAGCATCATTATCATTGTGCTTAACAGTTAGGTAACATTCAGAAAAGACGATCTGGTTAAAACTCTGGATTATAACTCTGGATTATTTACACATCGAAGGATAAGATGGTATAATTAACAAGAAATTTGAGCTAATGCTCACGAGATGCGCGAAAGCCTATAGCAGTTCCGGTTCAGTAGTTTAGCTAAAAATTGGGGTGTTCACGCTAAGTTAATATACAAATACCAAATTCTCTATTTGGATCGCATAACAGTAGTAACTTGGCACCACCTTGTGAATGATATTGACTTGTGTCGCAGCCCGAAATCGCCAAAAAAATCCATAAAAATTCCCTATTTTGGCATTCAAGGTCATTCAAGGTCACTGAATTCGGCGCCATGCAAGAGCCAGTGTACGACTTCCTCTTAGTGATTAATAGTAACCTAGGCTTTATCTCGCACCATTACTGAGATACAGCGACTTATTGGCCAAAAATTGCAAATTTTGCCCGCCCCCCTCTCATTTAGCTCCCTCGTTCGGCGTGACCCTCTTCGAATTTATGGAAAAGTTTTACGGTTCCTGAAACTAGAGTCTTTCAAGCAGTCGACGGTTAAGATTTGGTGATCCTAGCTTGCACCGTTTTTGACTGATCCACCCGGGTGATGGACAGATGGACAGACATACGGACCGAATTGCAATGGCTAAGGCGTGCTGAAAGCAGTAGCTGCTTTTGCACATAAAAAGTGCTACTCCGTGTTTTTTTTATATCATGCATTTATGTGGAGCATTATCATTGGTCATTATTTGCTTTGTTTTGCTTTGTATATTTGTGAAATTGTATAATTTGTGTTGTGTTTCTGCTTGAGCTAGGTTTGACACAGCTCGCAGTCGGATTTCAGGTATTTTTTTTGTTTTTTTGTTTGTCAGTTTTGTCAGTTTGTCAGGTTGTATGATCTCGAAGGTAATCTGCTGATGACTTTTGATAACAATAATGTTCATAATAATGCCAGCTGCTGACTGCATATAATGGATTATATTTACCTCTGTGCTTTTCGTTTAGTTCTGTTAGGGTAGTTCTGTTAATATTAATGATAATAGTGCTGCATTCATATAGTTCTGTGGAGTTTAATATACAAAGGCACATATATACAGTTCATTTATTCTTTCTGTATTGTCAGTAGCCTAATTTCGTGACTCTGCACCTGTTCATTGTCCGTCACTGTTTTGTTGGCAGATAAGTATGCCGAGATTGAGAAGCAGTTGATCGATGATTTCCGCCGAGCTTATTATGATGGGGACTTGCAAAGAATGAAGAACATTACATCCATCTTGTCCAATTTCAAGGTAGTATGTGAAGAACTGCATAAATTAACAATTAGTTATGCAGTTAATTGTTAAAAATTTGTTAACGATTGATAACAATGCGCCCCTTGAATTTTAGATTAAAGTTATGTCACTAAGAAAGCATCATGCACTAGATATATGTCACATTCTCTGATTATGTGCAGCTACTGTTCATTTTGTTTAGTGTTGTGCTTTCTTGTGTCTGCGAGGATTGCTGAACCAAACACTTTCTAATTATTCTGCTTTATGATATTTTTGATAGCTGGTAGCTTTTTTGTCTGCTCAGTGCAAAAATTAAGGACTGTCACGGCTGTAATATGTGAACTTACCAATTTATGTTAACAACAGTAATAATAACAATGATGATAATGATAACAAAGTGATATTTTTGAAATTGATAAAAATTTTGGCATTTTTAGCATGCAGAATGTTAACAATATTTGATGCCGTATTGTATATTTTAGGGATACAGCCAGTGCATTGATTTATTCATTGAAGAAAGTCAGAAGGTAAAAGATCTCCATGTATTTATTGTTAAAACTGTTCACTGGTATCAGGAAGGACATATAGCTCATAAATAGTAGGTATGATACAGCAGTCCCCAAAGGTTACATTTTTTGTTTTCCTTCAAGACTTTGGATGACCACTTGCTCTCTTGGGGTGAACTAGAAATGGTTGATGTGTTTTGGATAAAAATGATTTGGATGATGCAGTTTTTAATCAGCCAATGAAGTTGTAACATGTGTATTCTTGAACTCGTTGTTTACTGTTTAAGTACGTTATTGTAGTGTTGTGCTAAATGCAGTTTTTGCCTGATTGTAGGGTGCATTTTTAAGATCTGATGTATTCGAAGCTGTCCCACCATTATGTCAGAGGACCAGTGCTATTATCAATAAGGTATTCAGTTCTCCAGACACAGTCACGACAAAGCTTGTTCTCAACATCTATCAAGGAAAGCTGCAGGTAGTTCTGAATTTGTATAATAATGAAGTTTTGATTTTATATACTATTAGCAAAGTAGTTGAAAGTACCCGCTCTATGGTAGGAGAATTTTTAAGTGACCAACATTCACCAGATGGTGCTACAAAGCACTACACACAGTAACACACTGCACTAAGCACTATACTGATGGCTGGCAACTCAACCTTCCTTTCAGGCTGCCTGTGGGGTGCAAAGTGGGGGCACACGTACCTATAGCCCAAGGACTCCAACGCCGTGGTCGGGTCAACGACCGAGCAACACAGAAGGTGCCAGAGGCCGAGGGGTATGACAGACAGACAAACAGACAGAAAACTTTCCACGCATTATAGTAAGATTGTTACTTTTTGTTGCCATTTGTGGTATTGTAATGGTTGCAACTTTGGATTCATGATTAGAAGATTACAGGTTTGATTCCCAGCTATTTCGCTACCGTACAGGGACTATAGGCAAGTTGTTCACATGTATATACCTCTGTCACCAAGCTGTGTAATTTAATATCGACTAATAGCTGGTAGTGATGCCATGTCTGACAAACAAAAGTTGCAGCGCAGCATTTCGCAATCTGGCAGTATTTGTTCAAACATGCTGTGGACGTATTTCGGTTGTATTGGAATGATTAAAGCATCGCTAACTAACATAGGTAGTTAACTAGCTATTTGTTTCTTTGAATTAATTACGTCATACAAATGCTTTCCAAAATGCTCACAGAAATGAAGCATGGCTGCTAGTGTTTGCAATCCCGGGATCCCAAATCCCAGGATACCGGCCATTTTCGCCAATCCCAAATCTCGGGATTGGTGGCATCCTAATCCTGGGATTTCAGGATTACAACAAGAAATTTGGGCTAAAGCTCACGAGATGCACGAAAGCCTATAGCTGTTCCTGCTTGCAAGCTGTCAGTCTATCTCCAGCCATTTTGTTGCGGTGGTGCCGCTCTTTGAAACCCTCGTGTGCAGGTTTCCTTGAACCTAGAAAATCAAGACTTGAACCATCAAAATCTACGTTCAGTGCTAAAAGTTTCATATGCAGCTTGTCCATGTCTATTTCAATTGGTTTCGGCGCAATTCACTCTTGAAATGTGTCTTGCAGGCCGAAATCGCCAAAAAATCCATAAAAACCCCTATTTTAGCGTTCAAGGTCATCCAAGGTCATTGAATTGGTGGCAATCGAGAGCCAGTGTACGACTTCCTATTAGTGATTATTAGTAACCTAGGCCCTATCTCGCACCGTTATTGAGATACAGCGACTTATTGGCTAAAAATCCCACTCCCCTCTTATTTAGCACCCTCGCCCTCGTTTGGGGTGACCCCCTTCGAACGTATGGAAAAGCTTTACAGTTCCTGAAACTAGAGTCTTCTGGGCAGTCGAAGGTGAAGATTTAGTGATTTTAGCTTGCACCGTTTTTGACTGAATCACCCATGTAACAGACAGACGGACGGACGGACGGACGGATGGACGTATGGACAGAATTGCAATGGCTAAGATGCGCTGAAAGCAGTAGCTGCTTTCGCGCATAAAAATTCGTTAAAATTGTATTTTTTGAGTGTTAAATGACACAAATAACAATCCTAGCCCACTAATAAATAAAATATTTGATGCACGTTAGAGTCCTACTTTTCTATGCGCTGTAATTTGTGTTTTTACAGTCACAGTCACTCCCTACACTCGCAATACCTTCCGTACGGTCGGCCTACTACATCCTCAAGCATGAAATAAGTCTACTATGGATACCAAAACAGCGACCATTCTGTAAGCCTAATTTCGAAACAGGATCCCGGGATTACAAATTTTTCAATCCCATATCCTGGGATTGAGAATTCAATCCCAGGATTGCAATCACTAATGGCTGTGAATGAGTACAGTTGTTGTTTTTTCGCACTGGATCACAGGAGCACATTGCCGCTCAGCTGGCCGATCGAAGTAACATTGAGAAATATCTTACAACTGTGCAGACTCTGTACATGAAGTAAGTTTATACCCGTATATATTGCATTGTATAGAGCTGTTGAACTTGATGGTGAATCATGTGATTAATCGTTAACATTTTTAAACATTGATAAAATTTTAATCTTCACATTTTTGATTGAAGTCACATCAGTAAAAACAAAGTAGATACAGTGACAGTCATTTGATGAGTGATAACCACTTTTTCTGGAGAATTTGGTCAGATAGGAAAAAAATAAACACTGATGATAATATAGATTTAATGTTGTCTTAGTGCATTTTTAACAGCTATTAGCTGTGTAATAGTATGATATGATGAATGATTTGCACTGGACAGCTGACAGAGAAGCAGCCAGTTTAGTCTAGGACATAAACTAAAATATGATGTTGTCAAAAATATGCACTTTTTTGCACACTAACTGCTGTTAGTTTTAATTGAAAGTAACGATTCATTAATCATTAAATTTTCTACCGTTAATTATTCAAAAGTTTTCTATCATTACCAGCTGTACTTTTATAACATGAACAGTTTTATTAAGTCATAATTATTAGTCTGAGTGAAATGTTCACATTAGTTATTGCAGCTGTTTGATTTTGTCGAGCTTTTTCTGTTGTTTATTGAGGAATACATACGTGATATTGTTGTTTTGCTTTTCAGAACGGTTGCATTGTCAGAACATTTTTCGTCTTACAATCTTGGAAATGATCCTGCATTTCTGACAAAAGTTACTAAAACTATTTTTGATCATTACCTTGCTACATACATTGTGTAAGCTACATTGTTTACTTATGAGTGTTGCATTGAATGGACTTGTAAAGAAATATGTATTTGCATTACCCTGTTTTTGCTTAAAACAAAAAAAGCATTTGGATTTGCAATAAACTGTTATCTGAATATTAAATATGATGACAATGTTTTATCATTTCCATATATCGATGGTAGCATTAAATCTTATGTGACATATCATTGCCAAAATTACATGTTTAAGATATTGTTAGGATTGTACATTTGATGTACATGAAAAGTTTTCTAAGAGATGATATAATTGTATTAATTTGATAAATAATATCCAATGTGTTTGCAGTCAACTGTTTGTTAAAAGTTTTTGTTGTTGTCAGTGGAAACAATAGTTATTTTTTACTCGTTAAAGTCTATGCATATCAGACTATGACAGAACTAAGAGCAGATGTTTTGCTCTGTGTTAAACCTGTGCTTATGCATAGGGATGAGAAGGCATTTCTCATGGGAAAATGCTGTGCGATCTTACAGCGATTTTATGACTCAAAAAATCACCAGAAGAAGAACATACAAGCTGGATCGTAAGTCACTTTGTGCTCATATAATGTGCTATTACATACATTATTACTAGAGCTGTCGAAGCGTTATTTTTTAACGCATTAATTGACATGTTATTAATGCACCCAGGCCCCATACATGTAGAATATAGAAAGTTAAAAACACATTTTAAACGTATAATCATCAATAACTGCTGTCATAGCTAGTATAGAAATCTGTTAGCCTGTTGTCAAAATAATTATTTATTTACAGTGATAGAATGGCAACTACAGTTTAGTTAGTTGAATTCATTCGATTGTCAAATAACCACAGTTTAACATCATATTGTAACTTTTGCTTTACGGAATTTAGTAACTTAACATAAATTACTTATGTGCGTTAATTATTCTAATGCACGTTAATTTATTAATGCATTAATTAGTACGTTAATTTGATAGCTCTAATTATTACGCATTATGCCACTGTTGCTGCTGTTACATTTTTTGTGTCTAACTGGCCATTTTCATCAGTTACTCTTTAGTGTACTTTAGGCTTGATATTCTAAAAGAACTTAGCATTTTCGGTTGAATGAATGAATGAAACTGCAGCTGTTAGAAAGAGAACAAAGTACAGCTTTCCCAGCAGGACTCGTGATTTCTTCCAGTGGCCCTGGAAGCACTTGGCCCCATAAGTGTCAGACACAGAAGTTCCTGGCACAAACTGGAAAGCACTTGACTGAGGCAATGATTGATTTGTGAAAAACAACTTATTTTTTCTAGCTCTTGTCAGTCACTGTCCAATGCTTTAATGCAGCTTGCCTGGCAGATACTTTTGGTTCTGGTGGAGTCGCCTTTTGTGGTGGAACCAACAGCCGGCCAGTTTGACTGCCTTCGAAAGAACGTCGACAACAAGCCTTGGCATGGCATGTCGACGTCTATACGTGGCGACAATCCATCCGGCACAACGGCTGCAAACGACTCTGTATCTGCTCCCTCACTCTTCTTGTATCATCTCTGACGAGAAAAGAGGAAAAGAGGAGTAGGTGGGCCTTCTACAACAACAGATACTTTCCCAGTTTCTAAGTCCACATCGTGACCATTCCAGTCACCAATTTTTTTCAGTTTCAATTTCAGCGTGACAGAATTCAGTATCATTGGTGCTAAAAATGAATGAATGTGAACAATTGAACGAACGAATGAATATGAACAAAAAGTCTTTGTTGTGTGTTTTGGCTAATAGCTGGATTAATGCAGAAGGTACTAGCTACAAGTATGAAAACGTAAATGAAGTACATGGAAGCATGGTACATAGAAACAGTTACAAATTTGTTAAATATAGGCTACATTTGAGTTATGATAATGGAACTGCTGCAGGATTTTTGAAGTACGTCGAGACCTGCAGGCTGCTATCATTGCGAGAGCTAATCTGCACATCGGCCCGGCTGTTGAGAACTATGGCGGCGAAACATTTCTCTCTCAGGAAGTTGCTGTCAACATCATGCAGGAATACAAGCTGGCTTTCAAGAGATGCGAAATGGTACCTATTGCGTAACATTATTGTATGTTATGTTTTGGTTGTTTTGGCCACATTACTGTTTTTTTTGTATTGTTATTTGAATGGTGTTGGCAAACTAAATGATGATGCTGATATGAACTTGATCACAACAGATATGTCCATGGATCTGAAACTAAGCCATGCATAGATCCCAGGTGAGCTTTATTTTATTAAAACTTGGATTTACGTATACTTTGATTTCCCTTTGTAGTAAATTTTTGTTAAAGCATATGATGTGACGTTATATGGCATTCTTATGTGCTTGTATCTAGTCTAAATTCTGAGTTTATGTCATTATTAATAAGCATAAAATTTTATGCAACTGTAACTGGTTGAGCATCTATCCAGTTTTTAAGGATGTGTGATTGAGTGTATTTTGGCAATTCAGTAAAGAAAACAAATGGTGCAAATGCTGATTGTGTGAATTTATAGCTGTCCAACAAGATGGACGTTGCAACAAATGGCAGCAAGATATTTGAGCTGCTGATTCAGTACTTGTGTGTGGAACATATCGACTACGCTATTGAGCTGGGCCTGCAAGGTTAGTGTTTGTCAGCAATAACAAGAATTGTGCAAAAGTTACAAATTATGGGAGTGTACATTTTGTCGAGAAAAAGTTATCTTAATCTATGGTTAGTCATCAGTTCATGTTTATGATTGACTTGATATTTATTCTAAAAGAAAGTGTTGGCTGTAGTGTCAAACTTATTTTCTCTGTAAAACGTGAATTTGTATAATGTATGTTTAGAAGTCGAATTGCTCGCACTTTTCAGTTATGTAATGTAGATAGCACACAATTTCATACAAGACTATAGTTGTGAACTAGAAGTGATTGAAGGTCACAAACCATGGCTGAGACCAGTGCCTAGGAAATTAAACCAGCTCGATGCAGTTATGCAGTCTGCAATGCATATTCTGTTATTTATGGATTTTGATTTTTGATTCGGATTGTTACCTTGCTTGGGCCTAACCTATCTCTTTAGTAATATCATAATGTTTATAGCTTTTTGAATATTTTAGTGAACAGACAGATAGAGATTGATCTGAAAATGTAAACAGTTTCTTTGTCTTAGCTAATTTTGGACACTGAGAGCAGTGTATGTATTATGGTGTGGCATATACACTGTGTCCGGTAAAAAATGGACCCCCTAGACATCGTGCAATAAAAATGTCAAATCTGAATGAATTTGAATACAGTTTTGTACGCTTATTCCACAATAAATTCCTGAAGTGATTGCCAAATTTTGTTGAAAAATATTATTTCTTACCATTATTATTAAATGTTGAATATCAATAACAAAATATCGTTGTTGCCAATTAGAGTGTTACATAAGTAAATTTCTGTGTACTTATGCGTAACTTTAACAAACAGCATTTAATTCTGGGAAAATTTTACATCAACAATGCATCATCTATTGGCAATCAAAATCCCAAATTTCAGTTAAATCTATCTACGCAAACAATAGTTACAGCAGCTTTTGTGAGGTCGCCTCAAAACGTGAAGTGGCCACCGTTTGTTTAATCCTGACAGTGTCCACTGCTTGCTGGAAAATTTTGTGATAAACTTTTTAGCATCATATCCTTTCTCTTATCTCAATAGTTTAATTAAAACATGATTGTCTGCAGAAAACACTATTTTGTTATTGTTTACGTTATTTTGATTGCGTCAACAAACATCATTTCTGCTTGAGTGACTGCAGTGTGTAACGCCATATTGGTAATGGAGATATTTTGTTATCAGTATTCAACATTTAATAATTTTGGAATGGAATAATATTTTTCAACAAAATTTGGCATTTGTTTCAGGAATTTATTGGGAATTAAGTGTACGAAACTTTATTTAAATTTGTTCGGATTTGACATTTTTATTGCGTGATGTCAAAGGGGTCTGTTTTTTACTGGACACGGTGTATTTGTATACTGTAGCTGTGTATAAGCTTTGTAATTGTAGCCATTCCACTTGCTGAGCCAAGATCTGAACCTGCAGTTTACTTCTTTGACGTCGTCGGACAAGTCAATACAATATTTCATCTTTTTGAGAAACTCTTCAATGACTGTCTCATTCCACTAGTCAGGTGTGAACTGCGATATTTCTCTCCCTGTTTACAGTTTTAGTCCAGTTTATGCTAAGTTTGGATCAGTGTATGTACATAGTATGTTTAATATATAATTTTATTTTATTCATGTTGGTGTTGCAATTGCTTTTTTCTTTTGCGGTACTTTTTAATTTTAGATTCATTTCAAGCATTGGCTACTATTTATTGTTTTCTGTAATCATGTTCAGTGTTCAAGCACAGATTTATTGCCTGTAACTTCTATCTGTTAATTACTCAAAATATTTTGGTTTTCCAATATCATATACATTGTGTCATACAAATGTCTGAGATCACTGAGCTGTAATAAATTTGATCAGAACTCTTTATAAAGTAAAGCTGGAAACTGGCTGTTAAAATGGTTTTATGTGTGCATAGATAATACATAGAACTTGTGGTTTGTGCGTGCAGTGGTGTGAACAGACATAGCGAGTGTATAATGCGTAAACGGGAAGTGATGGAAGCTATTGAGACCAAACTGGACCTCGGCCTTGATCGGTGAGCAAGCCATTAGTTGCATGTCTGCCTGGATGGCTGATACCATAGGTGATTACCGATCTCCATTTCTTTAGCACTCAGCCAGATAGCAGCTTATATTGCCAGACCAAAGATGTGGGGTAGTACATTTTATAGTGTGCCTGTTTACATCCTCGTTATCGCTGGTACTCAGTACGCCTACCGATAGAGGGATAGCCAGACTACGTTGACCTGGGTGATTGACTACATACTAAGACTTTTTACCCATCTGCTGATAGTCATTGTCACCCATTCAAGTACTAACCAGGCCTGACATTGATTAATTTTGTTGATTGTGCATAACGTGTTAACCAGTATACTAAGACACGGTCAAACCATCAACCTTTAGCTGGTGCGTACCAGCTTCACAAAACTGCACTTTTATGCTTCCTCTGCCACATTGTTTTGGTGCTTTTAATTCATGTGTTTACCCTTTAGGGTGTGATGTTCTTTGATGTTATCTATGATTGATTTGTTCAGCCTTTACCATTTTAACTAAGATGAGGTCAAGAGGTCATAGTTTGAACTTTGAGGTCACAGCATGAGCGGATAGTGTGTTAAAATGTGATCTAGCTGAATTGTCATGTTATCAGGTCGCTGTCAGCCATGGCTGGCTGGATCAAGTATTTGCTGATGACTGAACAGAAAAAGTCGGACTTCAAGCCCGATACGGAAGAAGGACCTCTGCAGATGTTCTCAACTGTAAGCACATTCTGGCATGTTGCTTATGTGCAGTTTTATACTTTTGTGAAATACATGCACTTTCCTTATTTAACTAGTAAGAAGAAGACGAGTGTAGACCATGAATGAGTCTGAAATATAAATATTGCACAAATCTGGCAAAAGCAGGACATGCTTATGAGCAAAATAGAACCTTTGTGAAGTATTGTGATTTTGCATGTTATTACAGCCTAACACTATGCTTTCTTTTGTTATATAAGGAAAGTTTTTGTAAATTTTCACGTGTCATTGCTGTTAATTGGCAGGCATGTGACAGAGTCGTGAAGTATGTCAAGAGTCAGCTTGGAGTCATTCGTTTTGGTCTGGATGGAAAGAACATTGATGTAGTTCTGACAGAGTTTGGAATTCGCTTTCATCGTGTTGTCTACGACCATCTGCTCCAGTTTCAGTTCAACTCCTTTGGTTTGTTATCTTCTAATATTATTACTGTTTTGTCATCAAACATGTCTTTGTTTTTTACTTAATATTGTTATTAATTTACTGTGTATTACAGTTTACATCAGCAATTTCTATCAACTTTTTATGTTTCTCAGCAGTTATTATCTTGTTAAAATTGATATTGAATCAAATTGAGCGTAATTCTGCGTAAACAGATAATTGTAAGTAAGTAAGTAAGTAAGATTATTTAGAAGGCGCAATTTAACAATAGCCACAATGCGCCGTGCTCTCAACGCCCAGACAAAAATGTCTTTAACTGCCGTTTAAACTGTTCAAAGTTAATGTCAGTTCGTCTCAGATGAGCTGGCAGACTGTTCCACAGCCTCGGACCTGCAGCAGCAAAGCATCTGTCTCCATAGCTGCTGCAGGTCCTT
>Ga0056128_1006462_pt1 | contig 14791 bp, 13 predicted proteins | sample WorMetLIZISLAND2_FD_71113 | JGI IMG/M metagenome (GOLD analysis project Ga0056128, IMG submission 71113) | Marine gutless worms symbiont microbial communities from Max Planck institute for Marine Microbiology, Germany - Olavius geniculatus... ...
TATCTCCGCCGTTTTTGAACTTTGGCCCACAAAATTTTGGTGTCATGTAGCCCTGCCCGAGTGCTTTCCAAAAGTGTTGAAATATGTGGACCAAAGTTCATCAGTTTCGATAAAGTGGGGGTTTTTCCGTTTTTTGAACCCATATCGCGGTTTCGCTCGGAAATGTGCGCTTTTTTCACCGCGCGATGCTCCAGATTTCTGGTGTTTGATGTTAAAGCTTCCCTATTCGACTCGATCACGCTGAGTGTGTTATTACTTGGAAGGAAACATTTTGGAGAGGCATGGGATTTGTGGACACGACATGACCCGCTCTCTTTCAAGGCAGTGGGCTAGCCAGTGTGCTTGTCAATAAGGTGCAAGGTGAGAGGTAAATCTGTCTGCTTTTGTCTGTTGTAGATGCTGCGTGATCGGTTCAAAGAGTTTGCACGAGACACGGAGTCAATTGGTCAGGAGCGCGTGGCCGCAGTGAACGAAGTATGCGATCGACTGATAGGCAGCGGTCACTCGGACGCAGCCGTCATTGCAGAGTGGAAGGATACCATCAACGAACTTTGGGCCGATCTACTGGAGATGATTGACACTCGGACTCAGATGTTGGCAGCGTCGTATGAACTGTTCAAGTTCTACAATGACTGCAAGGAGCTTCTGGAGCGCATACGTGTACGTTTATTTTGTTCCTGTTGTTCAATTTATCTACGTGGCGATGCATCAGGCTGTTGATTAAAGATAAGATTTTGACACTGTTTATCATGCATATCAAGTATAATCTGTTTTTACGCGCAAAATCTGCTACTGCTTTCAGCGCATCTTAGCCATCGCAATTCTGTCTGTCTGTCTGTCCGTCTGTCTGTTTGTTCGTCACACGGGTGGATCAGTCAAAAACGGTGCAAGCTAGGATCACCATATCTTCACCGTCAGCTACCTGGAAGACTCTAGTTTCAGGAACCGTAAAGCTTTTTTATAAATTCAAAGGGGGTCACCTCGAACGAGGGCACTAAATGAGAGGGGGGTGGGCAAAATTTGCGATTTTTGGCCAATAAGTCGCTGTATCTAAGTAACGGTGCGAGATAGGGCCTAGGTTACTATTAATCACTAATAAGAAGTTGTACATTGGCTCTTGATTGGCGCCCAATTCAATGACCTTGAATGCCAAAATAGGGGGTTTTGTGGATTTTTTTGATGATTTCGGGCTGCGAGACACGTTGCAAGAGCATATTGCACCAAAACCAATTGAGATAGACATGGAGAAGCTGCATATGAAATTTTCAGCATTAAATGTAGATTTCGACGGTCCAAGTCTCGATTTTCTAGGTTCAAGGAAACCTGCGCACGAGGGCATCAAAAAGCGGTACCCCCATAAAAGTCGCAACGAAATGGCTGGAGATAGACTGACGGTTTGCGAACAGGTACTGCTATAGGCTTTTGCGCGTCCCGTGAGCATTAGCTGAAATTTCTTGTTTTGGTGAAGGTTCCAGTAGAGTTTGCTTAGTACATGTAATAGAAAATAGCTAGGAGCGTGGGCTTCACAGCCTACTTGATGAGCCTACAAGCAGAAGCTCATGAGAATTCTGGGACCTGGCTGTAAAGCTTTTCAAAGCCTATTTAATTCCAGAAATAACTAGTAAAAGGAGAGTTTCTGACTGATATATGTTAAGAATTTGTTAAGGTTAATCAGGTATACCTTTGTAACAAGCAGAACAGTAAGTGGTCCAAATAAGTAGTGAATTTATATCTTGAAACAAAACCTTGCATTCGTATTATTTTATGGCTGTCTTAATAGGCTGTATTATGGGTCTTGCCTGATTGTCTAACTCATACCAGCCCCTGCGCAAAAATGAAAAGGCCCACACAAACCAATTTGGTGTCAAAGTTCCTAAGAGTGGAGTAACTGGTGTGCTAATTTTGAGCTCAAAGATAAAAATGGTCACATGAGATTGGTGTCATGTCAAAACCAGGAACATCATAACCGTGAGATAATGATCTGTGCTTAGGGTTAGGGATTAGGGTCAGGGTATGGGTTAGTGTAAGTGGCATAAGTTTGATGTTTCCAGTTTTGACATGCAGCCAGGTCATCGCCGGGTTGGCATACATTGCTTGTTACTTAGTAGTGTGAGTGCATGTGCTAACTGATTGATCCAGTCAGATCTGTGATGAATATTATGATGTGCTGATAGGACAAGGAAGTATTGATACCCGATGAAGTGGGGAAGGACCCTCAGACGACTGCGGCACTTCAGAGGCGCCATGTGGCTTATGAACACGAGCTTATTGCTCTCGGTGCCCAGGTAAGATTGACTGATTGATTCATTGGTGCTGTTATTAGTTGTTTTCTGAATCGAGCAATTGAATCTGCCAGTAGTCAAGTCTTTGAGACAGATATGTACTTGTAGTTAAGGGGGGAAGTAAAGGTGGAAATGAATTGTTTTTTTGCAGTTCGGTAAAGAAGAAATATCTGTAATAAAGTTCAGTTGAGGTGAGGAAATGGAAACGGATAAGGCATATGCTGTGACATATCATGCTGCTAGGGAAAATATCAACAGAAGACAATACTGCAAGATGCTGAATGATCCAATGGGAAGTGGCTTATATGAAGAGATGAGATGGAAGCTGGAGTGTAGAGTGTAGTGAGTGTCTTAGACATCGCATATAACACTCAAAGAAGAAGAGAAGTATATATCTGCCAGCCTGCCAACTACTATTGTGGTTAATCAGTTTGGTGATTTGTTGTCTCATTTTTTTCTGGTGCCGTGATCTGTAGGTCTATAGGGTCCAGCCTTTAGCCAGCTTCCCACCAAGTTTTGTACCAGGTATTTTTCTATTAGTTAAGCCAGAAGTGTTGGTGCATGATTGTTTCTTAATAATTGCACGTATTCTTTCATTGCAGGTCCAGCAGATTCAGGAAGCAGCAGCTACGTTAATAGTAGCATACAGCGGCGAGAAGGCTCGCGAGATCCAGCACCATGAGATGGAAGTCGTGAATGCCTGGCGTAACCTTCAGCTGAGGGTTGAAGGTCGTAAGATGCAACTCACCAACTCAAACGATCTTTTCCGCTTCTTCAGCATGGCGCGGGATCTGCTCAACTGGATGACTGATCTGTCTCGGCAAATGGAGTCTCACGAGAAGCCTCGGTTACTACAGGCTATTTGTTATTGATTCTTATTGGTCAAAACAATCATTGTCTCTGTAGCTTTGTGACTACATGTTTGATTGAGTGAATGAACGGTTAGCTGGCTTTGATTTCTTCTGCTTTGTTATTAATAATAATGATGATACATGACAGTTTGCCGGCCACTAATTGGATGGACTGAAGATTGTAGCAATCTTTGTATTGCCTACACAGTTTTTACATTTCCTTGCTATTATATTTGCCAAGGGTTGGGAAAAAAACTGATGATTGAAACAGTTACTTGATTAGTCAATAAAACAGTAAAAGAAAAAAAGTTGTATTATCAATGAATTTTCATGACTTATCAAGATACAATAAGAGTTTGGTAGTTTCTGGCTCTTGGCCACGAAGTTTTTCTTATTTTGTTCACATTGTCCTATAGTATGAATGCTGGGTTGTTATCAAGAAGTATGTTGTTGCTGATGCTATGAATTGGTTGCAGTGATGTTTCGGGAGTTGAGCTGCTGATGAACAATCATCAGAGTCTGAAGGCCGAGATTGATGCCAGAGCTGAGAACTTTACCATCTGTGTCAACCTTGGCAAAGATCTGCTCCATCGCCGACATCCTCGTTCTGATGAAGTAAAACTTTCCTTCTCTGTCTAAGACATGTTACATGTCAGTTTTTACAGCCGCGCATGTGTATACCCTGACCGGTTACTCTTCACTCTTCAGGAGTAAATTGCTCGACTGTTTGAGAGATCTGATACTGTCGTTTAATACTTTTAAATGCTGTTTTTCTAAAGTTTCCTATTTGCTGTTTACTGAGTTATATGCTACAGCACATTAGAAACTTTTACAGATATTTGCTAGATAAATTTATTACATATTGTATATTATTTTGTTGCATGCCCTGTTCTGTAATAATCACATATTATGCATGTACATGCTGTGCTGAATGTAGGTTCATGAGAAGCTGGTACAGTTGGCTACTGAGCGAGGAGGCATCATGGAGAAATGGGAAGATCGATGGGAATACCTTCAGCTCAGTGGGTTTTTCTGCTTCATCTACTTGCTCTGTTATCTTGCATCGTTATGGTGATGTTTTTGTTCTGTGGTTTAGTTAGTCAATTAGTCAGTCAAAACACATTTATATAGAGCCATACGTTGCAACAAATCATAGATTATTTTCATTGTCCGAAAATAATAGGGTCTTACTGTTGCATTTTTTCGATTGCATTTGGTTTTCTTAAATTATCAAACTCTTTCTGTAGCCTGGTTTTTCAGTGCTTAGAAGCTAATTGCTGGGTGACTGGCAGCAACATCATATGGCTTGGAAATGTGTCATGTTTTGACAGCACCCAAAATGTTGAACATTTTGGATCCAGCTTTATCTGTCGTGGAGTATTAGGAAAAATGGGCTAGTTGAATGGAAATTATAAATTAGTGATACCTTTCATGGTAGTGTTAGCAATAGTAGTGAGAATCTGAGTAATAGCAATAAGTTTGTGTTTTATGAGAGTTGGTTTTGCGGTGATTGTGTACAGTTCTGGAAGTATATCAGTTTGCAAGGGATGCAGCTGTCGCGGAGAGCTGGCTGTTGGCTCATGAGCCTTACTTGCAGAGTCAGGACTATGGCGTAAGTATCCTGCTTGAATGGGTTGAATACAGTCATAAAAACAGGTTTTATCTGTCATCGGATTCTTCCAAACTTATCATTGTACTGATGTTAGCAGCCTTAATAAACCGTTGTTCACTGTTTCAATATGTACTTTAAAACTGTTAACTTTTTGAAGTTGAAATTAATGCTACTAGAGCTGGAATGTCAAGGATGCTGTTGAGATGTCCAGAGAAACAAATTATCAGTTATCTCATTTATTAGCTGGCTGTTGTCATGATTGTCGTCGTCGTCACGGATGTATTGTGGCTAAACGGAGCAAGATAGGGCCTAGGTTGCTATTGATCACTAATAGGAAGTCGCATATTGGCTTTCAAATGACATGTAAATCATTGACCTTGGATGACCTTGAAGGTCACTGACAACCAGTACGGCTGGCTATCCTAGCGACAGCTGGACTTCTTGTGTTATGTGGACTGGTGCACATTAGTGACGTTATTTGTTACATGTTAAAAAGCTTACATAACTATGATAATACAAGTGTGCCAATGTGTTCTGTTGCTCATCATCACATGGGCAGACCAAACTTTGCTGATGCTTGCCTTCGAGTGTCTTGTTAGGTTGCATTGTTTGGTAGTCGTTGGTAGAGGTTATATCAATAGCTGTTCATTGGTGGTAGAGCTTAGGGTAGTCATTAGTACCTTGTATTTTGTCAACAATGTTTCTGTATGTGTGGCCTGTTTCGTACTATCACAGGTTCCGAAAACCATGCAGTATGTAACTAGGTCAACTCAGCCTGGCCATCCTTCTGTGAGTGAGTAAACATAAAGTGGCGCATCACACTACACTAACGATGCAGATTAAGATGGACTTTATGCTTTCATGTTTGGCTTGCGAGTAACATGTCATGTAATGCTGCTTTCTAGGAATCTCTAGCTGCAGTGGAGATGTTACTGAAGAAGCACGAGGCATTTGAGAGGTCGACTGCAACGCAAGAGGAACGGTTCCAGGCTCTAGAACGACTGACTACGGTCAAATACTGTTGCTATTTGATTTTTTTCTGTGGTGGCATGTTTTTTGTTTATGTTTTATGAATTTTGCTTTTTATTTCGCATTTTGACAGATTTTGCATTTAGCAAATGATGTGCAGATGATGCGAATGAAAGCACTCGATTGTGAATATGTGTAAGTGATTAATGTTGATTACATTCATCATCATCATCATCATCATCGACAACCGTGGGCTCAATGCCCGTTGGTGTCTGACGCCATTGTTACTATCGCTGCCCACCGCTGCCTATCTAGGGTAGCGTGGCTTAACTCCTGCAGAGTTGCCCCACACCACTGCTCAATGTCATCTGACCATTCTCGGTGAGGCCGTCCTCTTTTGTTTGAACCATCTATCATTCCGAACACCAGGGTCTTTATCTTTCTGCTGTCGTTCATTCTTCAGATATGCCCGAAGAGGCACAACTTTCTCTGTATCACTTTCTGCAGTAGGGTTTCTGTCAATTGAACATTATATGTATAAAATGTCATACTTCATTTTAAGCACATTTTCCCAAGTGGTTACTGAATCACAAACATTGCTGATTTGTTTTGAGAAGTTAATGTGCAATTTTGAAATAATAATAAGCGATTTCTTATTGCACAAAATGTCGCATTTGTTTTCAGTTACTTGAAAATTTCATAATCGTTTCCTCTCACATTCCCTTATGTTTCTAAGAAAAGCATATTCCATTGTTTGCTGTGGGTGAAATGACATTTTCATCAGTGTACGTGTTTGCTTCTGTGTGTAAATATGTTTATGAGCTTGTGCATCATGTGTCGACGTTGTTGTTTGTTTAGTTTGAGTTGAGAGAGCGTCAGAAACGTACCCAGCCTGAAGCAGCACAGCGACACCGGCCAAACTACGTACAGCATTACATGGAACAATTCCTACCCACCCTTGAACCCCTGTACGTTCCTGTACTCACTTATTCTATACTGTGAATAATTATCAGTAAGGATTTACATTATCTAATGAACATTGTATTCTGGAGATTGTGCATATTTTGTATTGTCATATGCAACATTTTGACTGCAACACATTGATTTTATTTGATTTGTATATTGCATAGATGTTGTTTTAGCATGGAATGGTTTCTTTTACGTAAATCATATTAATTTTGACATTCCAGTTTTTCAGTAAAGAATTTTTTCGATACTGCACGGATGCACAAGGTCAACTCAGCCTTCCATCCCTGTGGGGTAGGTAAATAGAGTACAGACCTGCCTGGCTGTGTTCACCGGTGTTGTGTGGCTGGCAACACTGTGATCCCATATGGCAGATGATGCTCTGCAGCTCTGAGATGCTTTCCCATGAGTTGCTGTACACTTCTGTGATATTTAGCTTTTAACTGGTACATCTAGCCAATTTTTTCTGTGTGATACATATCGTGAAGGCCCACGGTTTTCCGCGGTCCGTGGAATTTCGAGCTGAGCCGCAGAATTTTCCCTTTGCCGCGGAATTTTGATATTTTTGCGGAATATTATGGAATTTTGCAGAAGTTGAAAATTTGCCAGTGATTAGTACAATTTTTGACTTGTTGACATATTTTATCACGAAAACAGTCAAACTGAATTGCCATAAGCTGTGGGCCCTACTAATAGCTATCGCAATATGGCACAATCGTAAATGAACGCAACTCAACTTGACAATTTGCATTTTTAAAACAAAAATGATAGGTAATTTTTTTGGTCCGTTGTTAGCATAACGTCACTATGCCAGCCAGCCCTTTAGAAGCTAGTTTTTGAACAGGATAGAGCTCAGTTTACTTACAAATGGAAAGCTGTGGTGAGCCGTGGAATTTGGACGATTTTGCCGTCATAAGCCGCGGAATTTTGCAAACTGGCCCACAAAATTTTCCTAAATTTTCTGCTGAAAACTGTTGGCCCTACATATCGTGGTATTTGTGTGCTAAAAATGTGCAGCATACTGTTGGAGTAGTGTATTATCGGTGTATGTATTTTGTTATGACTTATTTACCACATTGTCTGCAGATATAAACCCAAGTGGTTCAACCAGCCTGACACTGAGTGTCTGAGTAAGCTGACTTAGTCAGTTGGCTAAGTGAAAATTGAACGTAATAGTTACACTTTACGCACATTATTTGAACCATTTATCGGCAGACTTGTCATGGTCAGTTCACTTCTTTCTGTTGCAGACAACCTGAACCAAGTCGTGTCATGGAAGCACCTGCTGCAGTGTCTGAACCTGCAGGTATGCTTACATCACGTGATATATTACACCATTGATGTCGTTATATATGAGTCATATTTTACTGCCTGTCATTATGCTTCCAGTGTTACATCTTGTTAGTGGTAATAGTTTCAGTCAGTTGTAGTCACTTGCCAGTAGCGTATTAATTGAGTGGTATGAGTATGTGAAATTGCCACCTGAAGCTGGCGGTAGGCGTGGTGTAGTGGTAACGCGTCTGATCCGATCAGTGAAGTTACTGTACGCCGGGCCCGGTTAATACTGCGATGGGTGACTGCCTGTAGGCAGGTAAACCATCTCGCCTAGGTCAACTCAGCCTTTCATCCCTCCGGGGTAGGTAAATCGAGTACCGGCCTATCTGGCTGGGGTTAAGGCGGGGCGCGTTCACCTCTGTCGGGTGTCAGGTAACACTGTGTGATCCCATATGACAAGTGACGCTCCGTAGGTCTGAGATGGGTTCGCTCATTAGGAGCTATATGCAACCTTTAACCTTTCTCTTTATTTAAGTGCTCTTGGGCAGAAGATACTCTCTGTGACTTACAGCTGTACTGTAAAATGTTATTTTGCTGCTTTTTGACTGTCGATGCCCTAGCGCTATGGCAGTCCTTAAAACCAAGCAGGCAAGCAGGTCTTTAGTCCACGGTCTGTCTGTCCACGGACACCGCAATGCATTGGGTCGATTTGCAGCAGCAGCAGCAGCACAGGCTAGTCGAGTCAGTGCTGCTGCTGCTGTGTGATGGCATCTGGGTATGTAATCAGCCAACCAGTGCAACTCAGCCTGGCCATCCCTCCTTAAGCCGGGACATAAACAGGCCTGGCACACTAGCCCTCCATTGTGTCACAATGTAACCTGCTCTGGCTGAGGGCTAAGGAAATGGAAAATGCCATCTAATGGGCCATTTATGGCTGGGGAGCATTGTTACATTTTTACATACACATATGTGAATGTAGCTGCAGCAGTGGTAGCAAAGCCTGTAGCAGGCTCACCAGTCTCATCCCCGGATGAACCATCTCCGGCGCCAGTTCTTACCCATCCTGTGCAGCGTGCTCAGAGTGGCAAGTGTAAGTGATTCACGCCTGGAAATGGCAGCAGCTGTGGCAGTTGTTATATTGCTTTCACTGCTGTGTGCTTTGCCGTTTGCTTGTATAGCTTTGCCAGTGTAATCTCGCAGCTGGAGAAATATTAAGAATGAATATAAAGCCATTAGCTTTGGTGTGTTCTGCGTGACAGCTTATAAGCTATGCTTTTTACGCGCGTCTTAGCTATCGCAATTCTGTCCATCCGTCTGTCACACGAGTGGATCAGTCCAAAACGGTGCAAGCTAGGATTACCAATTTTTCACTGTTGGCTGTCTGGAAGACTCTAGTTTCACAATCCGTAAAGCTTTTCCATAAATTCAAAAGGGGTCACCCCGATTGAGGGCGCAAAATGACAGGGGGTAGGAAAAATTTGTCATTTTCGGCCAGTACTGAAATTCATGCACTGGATATGGCGCTATGCATCATCCGCTGTTGAGTCTAAATGAAACATTGTTGTGAGCTTACATTTCGTTTGCACCGGGCCTTCACACATGCATCACTGTCACGCATTCCCCTTTGCGTTAGCTTGGCTTTTCTTGTGTAGATGGTGAATATATATGCTGTCTGTTAAATAAAATTTATTTAAGAAGCTACATTTTAGTTAAGTTGCTTTGCCTGGTATGTTATAGCCTGTCTGTATATTGTATTAAAGCCATTTTAGTGGACCACAATATGGTTCTTGTTCCTTCACTTGTACTATGTGGGCTCCTACCTTAAAAAACTTAAGGCATAGTGAAACCCAGATTGGTGTGAATGTTACTTGGGTAGTGGTAACTGGTGTGCTTAATTTCCGTTCAAAAAGCCAAATATTTTCCTAGTTGACATTGACCAAGCAGTCATAGTGGAATAGTGGAAAACTTCCTTGGTCACATATTTGAATTCAGTGAACAATGCTAAGGTTAAAGAGTTTCAGAGTATTTATTATAAATGTTAGTCAATGTGATTTGCTAGCTTTCAGTGTTCAAGAAGCTGTACTGGTTTATGGATTAGATGCATCCTGCACTAATGTGTCATCAGTGATAAAATGTGTTGTTCTGCGGTGCAAAGTGACATTCTGCACTTATGCAGCAGTGGGCCTTTATTTTCGCATTTTATCGGGTTATTGTTTTCTTGCTGTCTGATGTCTGTATGGTGCTCATGGGTTTCGTGTGTTAACAATGTGGTACCCTGTGTTCTTGCTTGCTTTGCATTTCACTTTGTGCATTTTTGCATCACATGCTACAGCTGATTTTAGCATTTGCAGATCTCTGTTGTAATCATCGTAATGCAGTTAAAAATTTTGCATCTGGTATTGGTTTCTGCCTTCAGCAATCAGCACTTCAGCATTGTTGACTCAGTGTCATGATGAGCATCTGCTCTGTAAAAACCTTTTTAGCATATTGCATTCACTTTAGAAATATCTACGTTTCTGTACATTTTCTAAGTATCCACTGGATAAAACCATTGTTTGCATATAATTATGCTTAGCTTTGCTTACTGCTTGTTTTTAGCATACTTAACATGCAGAAGGTCAGGATATATTGCCGTTGTGCAGTTACACTTAATAGTAGTTTGATGAACTGCAATAATGTAGCATATTCAGTTGTACCCAGTTAGTCACGGTTTGCTGTAAGCTTACTCAGTTCCCAGATGAACTCAGCCTGGCCATCCCTCCTCGAGTAGGCATAGTGAGTACTGGCAGTAGCTGGGACATTAAACAGGCACATGCACATTGCACTAGCCCCATATCCATGGTCTGGCGGTGTAAACTGGTATTGATCTTGCTGAGTTCTAAGGAAATGGAAATCAGCACAGTGATATAGACCCATCGGCTTAGCAAGGTCTTTACGTATATGTCTCTCAGTTCATCTTTGCCTTTCATGTATTACTTGCCGTAGTAAGGAAGTTGCATTTGATACTGTCTTTTGATGTCTCGTATAGTATCTGCTTGCTTTGTAGTTGCTTTATCAGATGCAAACAGCTGGCTTCTTGTTTGTAGTGGAAGATTGGTTAGGCAACGGAAAGGCATCTGATCTGTGACAAATACTGTCACAACAATGCTCCTAGCTCACCATAATAGGCGTCTGGCATGTGGAAGTTGTGCTGCAATAACTTCTTGGAAAAAATGGGCCATTTGACATCAACCAAGTGTGCATAGCTGTTGTCTACTTAGAAATGAATGTACTGTGATTGCTGGTGGTGTCTGTGTACCTTTGCCAAAATGAATGAGTCTGCTTGTACCCATGAATACAGCTGAAGTATATTTGATCTAAACTAGGTTGTGGCTTGTTAGCGGAAAGGTGTAGTGTTTGGTCATTTCCATTAATGTCTGAAATTTCCAGCTTTGTTCAGAGTGTATCAGTATAGTGATTCCTACTGTTCATTGAGCTTTGGTAGTCTGTACAGTTTGTTTTTACGCGCAATAGCTGTAGCGCACCTTAGACATCGCAATTCTGTTTGTCCGTCCGTCCGTCTGTTTGTCTGTCTGTTCGTCACACGGGTGGATCAGTCAAAAACGGTGCAAGCTAGGATCAGTGGCATAGCCAGGATCTAGCTGTAGTCGGGGCACTTGAGGGGTGGAGCATGGGGAGGGATGCCCCTCCCCAAGAGGAAGGGGTCTGGGTAGGGGGCTATGCCCCCTTCCCAGAAAATTTTCAGATTTTTTTGGTGTGAAAATGACGTGTTTTGTGCATTTTGGCACTATTTTGAGTAACTGAGTAGGCTCCTTGGAGGGCACGTGCCCCTCCTGTGGTTACGCGAGTGGCTAGGATCTCCAAATCTTTACCGTCGGCTGCTTTTCCATAAATTCGAAGGGGGTCACCCTGAACAAGGGCGCTAAATGAGAAGGGGGTGGGAAAAATTTTCGATTTTCAGCCAATGCGGCGTTGGCTGAGTGAGACAGGTGGTGCCTTTTGGTGAGTACAAGTAAAACACTACAGGTAATTAGCGGTCGGTTGTCTAGCACCTTCTGGCGACTGATTTTGTTTTACTGGCTTTTCAGAGTTCAAGCATGCACCGCTGTTGCGCGTTCCCCTTTGCGTTAGCAGGGCTTTTCTTGTTGTGTTTGATGTACAGCTGAGCAGTCGGCGGCTACTGTGTCCATGGAGGAAGAAGGTGTCCATTCTGGCATGTTGATCAGAAAACACCAGTGGGAGTCGACAACAAAGAAGGCTTCTAACAGGTTTTTTGAACTACGTTGAAAGACATTTTCGTTGCGGAAGTGTTATCATTTGATAGTATCACATTACCAACTTGACTTATTTTTGTTTCTAGCCTCATTGTTCTCAAGTTGCTGTAAGAATCTCTTGTTACTGTTGATATAGTTGAGAAAAATGTGTAATATGTGCTTAACCAAGCAGAAAATCAACTGTATAAGAAATAAGTTGATGAGTTTTGAAAAACTTGGTAACAGCTCACTAATGTGCAAAGGCAGTTTGGAGATAACCAGCATGTTTGTGAAAGGGGAACATTCTAAGCCTTGAGACTAGAAGTTGATGGCACTGGCTGATAATTGAAGTGTGTAATTTTTAGGCAGCATTGTTCATGTTGCCACAGCATGGTATCATCATACTCATGCAGCCTGTCTAGCTGTCACATGTAACTACGGAAATTTGTTTAACTTTGTCATGCAGTCATAAGTGGCGTTTATCAACAGCTAACAGGGCATATCTGTTCTACCAGACTCCACCCCCAATTGCCTTAATTGAACGCTCATTATTCAACTAGGTCAACCACTAATGTGATCTGCCTACCGAAATAAAACTGTGGTCATAGTCGTTCTACGGTAGTCTCGTGACTTTTAGTAGTGGGCGTGTCTGTTGTTGTTTTGGTTTTTATCATTGAACTAGGCCTAGATATTATATATTATATATAATATTTAGTTAAATGGTTTTTATCATCTGTAACGTTGAACTGGATTAAAATATTTAATTATCTCTATGCGTTGGACCACGTTCGTTTAATGTCGTTTTGCATGAATATGTAAATGAACATGATATTAGCAGTGAACAGCCATTAGTGAACAGTCATTGAGATATTAGCTGTTGAAAAACACCCCTTTATTTTGTAACAGTTGTTAGCAGCTGTGTGATAATGGTGAATCTGGTGATTGTTCTCAGGGGTTGGGACAAACTGTTTGCCATCATTTCGAACAACAAGCTTGCATTCTACAAGGATCAGAAACACTACAAGACGGTTTGTGTAACAAAATTGTTTTTTTTTGTACATCATGTTATTGGATTATCAGAATCTATTTTGTCAGTCGTTCAGGTTTCTGTATCTCGAAAAATTTGCCACTCGATTTTGGGTGGTAATGGAAGAGGAATCATCAGATTACAATAATTTTTGGTGCCAGTATTGTTAGGGTGGCATTTTGTCACCAGACCTATTTTGGGGAACTCTAAAAACCCTGAAAATAATGAATTCGATGTTAAAAGGTTAAAGATGGTGATATAGCCCTTAATGGGATGCCCATCTCAGAGCTACGGAGTGTCACCTGCCGCATGGGATCACACGGTGTTACCTACCACCCGACACAGGTGAACACACCCCGCCTTAACCCCAGCCAGGTTTATGTCACCAGATGTGGTTTCTGTGGTGCAAAAATGCTCTAAAAATATGTTCAGCCGGGGCTCCGCCTGGATCCCACTGGGGGAGCTCTGACCACTCCTAGACCCCATCACACTTGTCAAAATGGGGGAAGTTGGGAAAGTTATCCCAGGCCCCGCGGCGTTTTGGGGCCCTGCCGTCACTGAAAAAATTATGCATTAGCTTAGACATTTATATCTGGCTACTGAGAACAGATTAAATGTCTAAGCTAATACGTTAGTTCGGGCTTATTAGTCCGCCCGAAAACGATAGTTTTTGGAAGGACTTATGTTTTACTGCAGATGTTTTTTTTTTATTTTTTTGCAACGCGAGATCTCCGAGGTGCATAGGTCGACCGGCGTGAAATTTTGCACGATGGTCAGTACTAGGCCCAATTTTATAATGCCGGTCCAAAATTTTGGGGGGTGCACCCTAAAAAATTTCAGGGGCCAAAAACATGCAAAATTTGGCCCGATTTCGGACGACTTGGAAGTTCGGCAGCAAATATCTTCGAAACGGATGAAGATATTCAAAATCGGATAGTCATTCCGTGTATGGCGATTCCTCCTGCGTTAGGCGAATCAAGTATGGTGAAGTTCGGTCCAGTGACCTTGGAGATTTAGATGTGAAATCGTACCCACCGAAAGCGTATTTTTCGGAAGACCATATTTCGGCCCCTAGGGGTGCTGCACCCCCAAATTTTTACACGCGCTAGAGAATGACCAAGTCTTACTAGCGCACCCCCCACCGGGGACGGCGGCCCCCTTACAACTATTTTCAAAGGGGGGTCAAAAATTGGCTTAAAATGTAGCGTATTAGACGAAGGATTTTTGGAGCCAAAGGGAGTAGCTTTATGAGACTTTGCCAAGTGACGTGCTGCTAGATGGGGGTGATAATGCGGGTACAACTTTTAGGGGGCACCGCCCCCTTAAAATTTGGGAGTGCAAAAAACACGCAAAATTTAGTATGTTTAACGACAACTTTTGACTTTGAGCGCAAATATCTCTGAACTGCATAGGGATATCGACAAGCGGTAAACGGTGTTATCAAATACAGTTAATTCCGCGTTGAATAAAAAAATTGTGTGAACTTCAGTCCACTAACATCAGAGATTACGCGGCTAATGTTTACCCACCAAAATCAAATTTTTCGGAAGGCCATA